>Ga0209668_10000202_pt1 | contig 25298 bp, 29 predicted proteins | sample FrelakmetPLP11PL_FD_187150 | JGI IMG/M metagenome (GOLD analysis project Ga0209668, IMG submission 187150) | Freshwater lake sediment microbial communities from the University of Notre Dame, USA, for methane emissions studies - PLP11 PL (SPAdes)... | ecosystem: Environmental > Aquatic >...
CCTGCTGGAATTTCTCTAATTTCATTTGAACAACTTGCTAATAAAAATAAACTTACACACAAAACTAAATACTTTTTCATTTGTTTTCCTTTAAAGAATTTTGATAATTTTGTTGAGTTTGATCTTGATAACTTCTATCAATTTCACTTTTTGGTAAATGATTAACAGATAATTGAGTCTTTAATGTTAGTAAAGAAACAATTACAAAAAAACAAACAATAGCTAAATACAATCTAAAAATAATTTTTTTAGCTTTTAAATTTTTCAAATAAATAAAAATAAACGCAATTGAAATTACAATAAAACCAAAAGTTATACTTAAAACATTGTTTAAATTAAATCTTATAAAATCTTCCATTATAGCATTACCTTTCTTTAAAAAATTATATTTTTACAACACTATCTTTAAGTTCTGCTTTACAATTAAAATCTTTATCAATCACCATTGAGTTTTCGTCTAATGATGCAAATTCTTTAAACCAAATATGACCAACCATTATAGTAAAAATCATTTTTGCAATGTTCTTATTCAATTCTCTAACTTCTTTAATTATTGTGTTTCTTTCATCAGTCAACCATGTTTTATACAAATTTTCTTTATTTTTAGAAGCTGTATAAACATCAGACAATTTAAACTTATTAATTCTATCTATAGAATCAAAACACAAACGCTCTGAAAGAGTTAATTTTGCAGGATTTTTTTCAACTTTTTCAATTAATGCACTATTAATTGTAGGAATACTGCTACATTTTGCTATGCTTACATCTAATTCTTTTGAAATATATGTGTCAGTAGATTCAACTCTTTTTGATTCTGGATTAAATCCACTACTTTCAGTAATTCCAAGTTCTTTCAACCAATTAACACCTTCTTCACCATATATTGCAACATAAAGATTTGATGCTTTGGTAAATTCATTATTAAAAAATGTATTAAAAACTTTTTGTGATGATTTAAGTTTTTGAAGATCAACTGCTAACTTAAAAAATTCACTTGCTAAAACTTGCTTTGTCATTGATCTATTAATAACAGGCAAATTTGCATTAATATAATAGATTTTGTCTTTAGCATATTTTTCTTTTTTCAATAATCCATTTTTTTGAAGCATTAAAAAGCTTTTTTTACTTAATGAAAATGGCATACATTTACAAGAACTATGTTTTATACCATCTTTAATAAATGTGTATGTTCTAAAAATTTTAGTTTCAAATGTTGTTGGAATTTTAAAATCATTTTTTGGCAATTCAACAGTACCATTAATAACTACTTTAATTGATACATTTGGTCTACTACTATTCCATACAAGATCAATAACATTGACACCTGGATTTTCTGTAATAGGCTTAAATTCTAATTTTTCTTTTGAAGTTGCAATAATTTTTGAAATTTCATCTTGAATTGTTTTTAATTCATCTTTTGTTTTTAATGATTTTAATTTTTCAGTTAATGCAGCTATATCGTCATCATTAATAGTATTTGCTTTTTGTTCACTTTTGATTGAAATACGATCGTAATTAAATTTTTCATCATATGGATAAAACAAATTTTCTTCATCTGATGTCAATTCATTCAAAAGATCTAACACTGTAAAAGCATTATCAGCTGGCACACATTTAAAATCTTTTCCTTTTAAATATCTTTTAGACACATCAAATATTGCTTGTTTGATTTTGTCTTGAAACTCTACATAATCTTGCTTTGAAAAACAGTTTGTAAATTCTTCAACTAAATATACATCACCTAACATTTTTAATGTATCTAATGCTTCATTACCAAGCATTCTTGAAGCAAGTGAATATAGCATCAAATATAAAGAATCTTCAGATGGAGTATCTTTACATTTTTCAGTTGTATAATAAGAAACATTTTTAACATGTTCTGGAATAAAAACTTTATTTTCTTCAACAATAGATGAACAAATATCATTTCCATCAATATATGAAACAAATCCTAATGTAGTAGTATTTGTTAACTTTACTTCAACTTTATTGCTACTAAAAATATTCTTTGTCAAATTTAATTCAAATTCATTTGAATATTGTTCAAAGCTTTCATCTAAAATTAAAGAAGCGCCTAAAGTATCAGCCATTTTAGTCATTAATGCTCTATTACAATACCAACCATATTCTACAAAAGTAGCACTATTCAGGTATTTTGAAAGATTTTTTACAGATTTTAATATCTCTGTTTCATTCCATTGATTATCGCAACCATCAGTCATGAAAAACATATGGTATACGCCTGATTTATATTTTGCCTTTAAATTAGTAACAACTGTTTCTACCAAATCTAAAGGATCTTTAAATCCTGTTAAATTCATTGCCCTTAAATATTTGTCAATTGCATTATTAAGACCTGTAAAATCTTTTACTGACTTTACTTCAAGGCCTTCTTGTAAAATGCCTGCTTCATTTTTACTGCTAAACCATATTATAGAAATTGTGTCATTTATATTTGTTAATTGAGGTATTTTGTTTTTCATCTGTGATCTGATATTATCAATGTCTTTGTACATTGAGCCAGAACAATCAATGACGAAAATACGATGAACTCTTTCAGGAATACTTACTTTTTTAACAGTTTTAACAATTTGTTCAATTATCATAAAATGACCTTTTTTTAAATTTAAAATTTAGGTTAATTTATGATAAAGTATACTGATTACTTACAATGATTTAAGTTTCTCGTTCAAATTTAAAATTTAATTTAATATGTAACGTAACTTATTGATTTTCAAATTGTAGAAAACGTATTAGAAGTCACAAGATTAGGTCAAAAAATTATAATAGATATCTATTAACGATTGTCTTTAAATGATTTAGATAAATGATTGAAGCTAATTTTTAAATAAGTGTGCATTCTGTTTAATTTTACATAATTCATTTTTTATTTCATCTACACTCATTCTTTTACATATTGTAAAATGTTTATCTGGAAATACTTTTTGAGATGATTCTAAAAACTTTATTGCATCTTCAGCAGATACTACACTTGAGTATTGTTCAAGGTCTCCAAGAACAGTTTCAAAAATAATGTAATTTTTCATAATTTTTCCTTATTAAAACAAATAAATTTGATCATTATTATAATTTTTTACCACACACTTGACAAATATTTTTTTCTTTTGCACATTTACTACATTTTTCTTTTAATTTATTACTATAAAAGCAAATCTACCATGTTAAAACATCTAGCATCACCCATGCATGTTTTAATAGGAATTAAACATTTTGAACATAATATCATAATTTTTCCTTATTTAAAATTGACATGCTTCTAAAAACCAATCAGGTAACATATGCTTATTTTTTTGAATGAAATATTTTGCGCCACTGTCAAATATATAAGCAGAACCCCAATCAGTTTCAGATCTAAAAATTCTGCCATAACTTTGAACTAATGTTAAACATGTTTGCCAAATATACCAATCAGGATCTACTTGCATTCTTTTTGCAATTTGTTTGTCACCAATAAATAAATATGGTATTTTTACAATTACTTCCCATCTTGCAAGGTCATCTTTTAAGTCAAGACCTTCAGTCATTGATGGTGAAACTAAAACACCTGTTTTTGATTTTAAAAATTTATGTAACATTTTTTCTCTAGTTTCAGAATCATGAAAAATTAATCTTTTGTCATGACAATTTTCTTTAATATAATTTGAGATTTTATAAGATGCGCAGTGTATTAACCCTTTTTCTGTTTTGTGATAATCAAGTGCTTTAGTTAAATCTGTTACAATACTTGGTAATGTATCAGGTAATTTTGCTAAATTCATATATCCACTATTTGTGAAATATATTTTTCTATTTTCAACAGGAAAAGTAGATGGTGTTCTTATAAATTCAGCTGCTTCATGATTAATGCCTAAGCTTTTACAAAAGCTTTTTTTGTCTAAAATTGTAGCAGATAAATATAGTCTTTGTTTTCCATAGTTTAATAATATATCATGAGAAAATTTATCTACAGTTAGTGGTCTAAATATAACTTTTCTCATTTTTAGTTTTTCTGTACTTTCTACAGTAAAAACCCATTCAACATCATTTAATGTATTTAAAAATTTATTCATCTTTCTATAGACGCGATCAATTTCGTCAACTTGAGATGAAATTTCAGTTATTTCTATTGATATTTTTTTAAAATCATGTGATTCTTTTTCTATTCTTGCTCTTTCACTATTCAATAAATTTAATTCATTAGTTTTTTTAACAAGAATTTGTCCAATATTTCCAATATTATTTTGTATCCATTTATGATAATCTTCTAAAGAATCATATAATGGTATATTTACAGGATAACCTACTCGCTTAAACATAAATTCAGATAACACAAACTCGACAAACCTAAGAATTTCTAGCTCAGATGAATGACAATTTGAAACTAATATATTATTAGCAAAATAATTATGATTATCTTGAACTTCTATGTTATATCGATACTTTTCAGAATCATTTCCTGATTTTCTTATTATTTTTTTAATTTTTAATATTTTTACATCATGATTAAATATAAATTTTTTAATTATTAAAACAGTTTTGTCCCAATTTTCATCTTCAAAATCATTATTAGTTAAATATAAACATTCAAAATTTATACTATTATAAGCTTCTACTGTTTTTTTAATTTCTTCAACAGTATGCCAATAACAAATATCTCCAACTTCTATAACTTTTCGTTGTCCAATTATTTTAAAATCAGGATTTTTTGACCATTTTTTACCATTATCTTTTTTTCCTAATGTTAACCAAAACTTGCCATCGCCTGTAAAAGCTAAATCTTTTATATTTAAATCTATAAGTTTTTGTTCAAATTTTGTTGGTTTTGATAATTTATTATGTTTTGGTAAATTTATCCATCTTTGTCTAATTTTATCTTGCTCTTCTTCAGATTTATTTTTAAAATTTTCTTTTAAACTATTTGACATTTTTTTTACAACATCAGGATTAAAACTTGGATTATTAGATTTCATTCTTTCACTAATATTTTTTACAATTTCATTATATTTTTCATGATTATCTTTTTTAAGATGTGATAAATTTAAATTTTTAAGAATTTTTTTTCGTTGTGCTTTTGTTTTACTACTCCATTGTTTTTTTCCGCCATTATTATGACACATAAAATAATGTAAATTAAAAAATTCTTTCTTTTTAAATTCTTTTTTACAAACAACACAACAAACAGCAGAATTTGACAATTTCTTTCTTTTACTTATATCTTCACAATATTTTTTATAATTTATACTATTCTTTCTTTTAATAAAAGACTTTTTCATATTATTTTTTCTATTTTTACTATTTTTATGCCAACTTCTATGTGTACCTAATGCTCGATATGATGCAGATAAATATTCGCATTTATCGCAATAATAAATTATTTTTTTATCTGAAGTGTCAAATTTTATAATATCATCACATGTTAATTCAGATGCAATTACATAGCCTCTATTTTTTGTCCATACTTTATGATTTGATGTTAATTTTAACTTAGTTATTTGTTCTTCATTTTCACAAACTATTAAATACCAACAATCTTTTTTTGTAACTTTATTTTTAAATTTATTTAATATTTTTTTCTTTTCATAACTATTAGTATTTTCATTAAATGAAATAACATGAGTAATATTTTCATTTTCATATAATTGTGACATTTTAACTTGTTTATTATCATCAATCCAAATTAAGGCATGCCCAGGTAAGCATTCATCAAGAATCAATAAATTTCTCTTTTTAAATGATTTTGCAGGATCACATTCTAATACATTTAAAAAATATGCATAATTCATCATTGCAACTTCAGAACAAATAGTTCTAACTTTTGCATTTTGATAAATACATGTACCATTTTTATAACATTCTTTTTTTGCAGGTTCATAACATTCATTACACATTGCAGGATTACCTAAAAATGTGCATTCATAATTGCTTCTGCCTTTTAATACACTTATTCTACCATCTTCAGTAAAGTCTCTAATATATTGATCTTGTAATATTTTTTGTGATGTTAAGCAATATGAATTGTGTGACCATAATCCGCTTGCTATTGCTACCGGTGATTTGCCAGATCCTGTTGGCATTTCAACAATAATGTCATTAACACCTTTTTCTAAATATTCTTGTATTTTTTCAATTGTTTCTTTTTGATGAGGTCTATATGATGAAAATGGAAAAAAATCAGTTATTTGTTGTTTAGTATATGATGGAACTGCTAAAAATTTAGATATTTGCGACATTATAATCTTTCTATTTTAAATTCATACATCGTAAAATATTGTTAAATTCAGACATGACATTTTTTATATCAAAAGGTTCTAATTTATTAATGTTATTATCTAATAATATTTGACGGTCATTTATTGATTTTCTATAAATATATTCAATTACTTCAATCAAATCATATGCATCAGATATTATTAATGATCCATCTACAAAATTTTCAATTCCTTTTTGTTCAGAAAGACCAATTGCAATAACACCATTAGCTGCAACTTCATGAATTCTTTGAGTTATATGACAATGTTCTGCATAATTCTTTTTACAAAGAAGAACAGATGCTAAACATCTATTGTATATTCTTCCCATATCTTTTGGCAATACTCTATCAACAAATGTTATTCTTGGAAAATTGACTAAATTTCGTTTTTTTAATTCAGGATATTTTAGCCAATTGCCTGCAAAAATTGTATTGTTTGGAAAATGACAAGAAAATGGATTTATATATTTGTAGATTTGTTCATCTCTTTCATATTGAGATCCAACATATCCTAATAAATAACGTATTTCAGTATTAACTTTAGTATTTTTTATTTTATCCAAATCGCAAGGAAATAATAAAGTTTTTCTTGGATATTCATTGTCTTTGATTGGATAAACTGCAGGAGAAAGTATTTGAATAGAATTGTCTACATTAAAAGTAAATAATTTATAATCATCTTTTTCTATTTTTTCATCTTTGTCCCAAATTATTATCTTTGTGTTATTTGAAGAATAATAAGATAATAATTCTAATTGTCTATCATAATCAGGAGTATAGTATTTACTTGAAATATCTACAGAGGTATTTCTATCATGAATTTTCCATCGCCATTCAATAAATAATACATCTAATTTTGGAAATTTATCATTGTAATTTATTTTGCAAAGAGTATTTTTTTGATCATCATCATATGATTTGTTTATATCAAATAGTGGTTCGTTATTTTTATCTATGTCTCTATTTTGTTGCAACCAAATGACTTCATAGTTCGTTTTAATAAGATGTTCTATGAATAAAGCTCTTGTTAATCTTCCACCATCAGGTGAGTCTTCAATGCCATCGCCTATAAAACCCCAAGCGGAATATCCAATTTTCATATTAAATTTCCTTTTATGAATAGTCAATTATTAAATCAATGAAATTAATTGTTTTCGTTTTTAATTCGATTTAAATTTTTTGTATTTTTTTCAATGAATTTAGAGGTAATATCTTGAGGAGAAATATCCCAAACTAAGCATAAATTTACATAAAAATGAAGAATATCAACAAGTTCTCCTTTTATATTTTCAATGACTATTGGTTTTTTTGCTTTTCTATAAGATTTAAAATTAATTTCTCTAAGTAATTCATGGACTTCTTCTAGTAGATATAATATCATGTCTTTTGTATATTTTTCTTTATCTTCTAATGACATTAATTCAAAATTGTGATTTAATAACTTTTGAGTTTGTTGTTGTAAATTAAAAAACAATGTTAAACTTTCATTTGAAATTGTGCATGAATCTTTGACTTTTTGCAATAACATTTGTGTTTTTTTATTAAATTTTTTATCATAAAAAACAAAAATAATCATTGATATGATACAGCTAAGTGATATAACAAAGCAAACAATTTTAAAAATTTCAAACATTAAGCCATCCTTACATCATCTACTTTTAAATTTGTATAAATTGCTCTATTAAAAATTTGAATTTCAATTTTTAAATGAGTAGAATCTATAATTTCAACTATTCTACCAGATAATCCTTTACAATGACCTCCAAGTATTTCTATTACATCATCTATTTTATATTTAAAAGAACTATAAGTTTTATTTTCACAAGAAATAGCTTTGACAATTTCAATTTCTTGAAAATTTATTGCTAATGGTTCTTTGTATCCTAAAAATTTTATAACAAAATTAATTTCATTTAAAATAAAAGATTGTAATTCATCACAAAGATTAGCTTTTATAAACAAATACGAAGGATATATTGGTATTTTTTTTACTATTTTTTTTCTTTTTATTTCAGATATTTCACTTAACGTTGGCAAAAGAATTTCATGCAATCTATCAGTAGTAGTAGACAATAATTCTAAACTATTTTTGATTGCAAATTCTTTACCTTGAACAACGAATAGTACATACCATTTTGAGTTTTCTGTAGTTGTCATAATAGTATAGTATTAGATTAAATTATTCTACGATTTACAAATATTTGGCAAATTAAATTCTTTGATTGTTTCTGTTTTTATACGTTTAAGAACTTTTGATATTTTTCTTCGTTTATTTGCAGAAATTGTAGGTTCAGATTTATTATATTTCTTTGCTAATTCTTTTCCTGAAATTAGTCCTTGAATATCATTTCTAATGAAAACGTCCCATTGCATTGGTGTAAGATATTCTTTGCATTTTTTTAAAATAAAATCAGCTAAATTAGCTTGGTTTTCTGAAATATCATCATTTGGCTCTGATAAAACATCCATTAATGTCAAAGAATTTTCATCACTTATTGGTTTTGATAAACTATCAGTAAAAAATCTTGGACTTATTTTTTTTGTAATTATTTCATTGTTTTTGATTTCTATTATTTCTATAGTTCGTTTTTTCTTTCGCAATTCAACAATTACTCTATTAACTGTTTTTTCTAAAGCAGTATACATATACGTTGAAAATTTAACATTAAAACTAAAATCAAATTTTTCAGATACTGCCTTATATAAACAACAAATGCATCTTTGATATAAATCATCTTCATCATAAATATCGAAGCCATTACGTAGCTTTGAAATTCGCCATTTTACATACTTTCTAATTGTAACTTGCCATGAATTTTTATTGTTATCACGTTGTGTGCCTAAGATTTGTTTAAAAATTTTTGTTTTTTGATATTCTGAAGATTCATCACTACGATATTGTTTGATCAATTCTTCTGCAGAAAAATCCATGAAAAATCTCCGAGGCTTTTGAAAGTGTTTAAAATAGAGAATTTAATTTCATAATAATATAATTAATGTAAAATTAATATACACATAATTATGATAAAATGTCATTATTTTTTGATGAATTTTCAAACAATATTTTAAACTCATCGAATGTACATTCATCAGGATCTTTATTCGGTGGCAGTAGTATATTGTATATTTGAACTTTGTCAATTAATTGCTCAATTATTTTCTCTGACGATTCTTGTCCAGCATTTTTTTTATCATTCTTTACATCATTGTCCAATGCAATATATATAGTATCAAACGTTTTTAATAATAATTCTCTATTATTATTACTTAATTTGGTACCACATAGTGCAACACAATTAAATCCCCACAAATGTAATCGCATACAATCGAATACACCCTCAACTAATATCACATAATCTTTATTTTTTCTTGCATTATCAAAATTAAAAAGCAGATATTTAATTGCAGAACCATAAATAATATTTTCATGCTTCTCTTGTAAATCATCTATTACAGGCGGATATAAAATCTTTTTACACTCATATTTTTCTTTTAAATCTGAAATCTCTGAAACTGTCAATCTATCTTTTTTAGCCTGACTTAAAATTCTTAACCATTTATTTGCTTTGCCTGTCATATCCCTTGCTACAAAACTTAAAACTTTTTTATTCATTTCAATTGGAATAATCAATCTACCTTCATAATAACCACTAACAGCATATTTAATATTCCAAATTTTTATCATTTTACTACTAATACGTTTTTTTACTTTTGAAAAATGTTTATCAGCGCTTTCAAATTCATTATACTTAGGCAAATCTATCTCTGTAAATACTTTATTTTTTTCATCATAAATTTCATTTTGCAAATTATTCAAAATATTCAAAGACAAATTAATATGACCAACATCATCAGAACTATAACCAATCATATTTTTAACAAAATCTACAGCATCTTCAAACGTAGATAAGTTTTCTAAATCTTTTACTAATGTAAATAAATTCCTGCCTCCACAAACAAAACAATTATATAATCCTTTTTTTACATCAAATCCTGCAGACGGCGATGAATCATTATGACCAGGTAATATACATTTCATTCGTATTCGATTACCAGCAATACTATCAATTTTTGCATTATAATGACTAAAAAATTTATTAATATCTACTTTTTTATAAATCTCTTGTAATTCAATTTTACTAATCATCGTCATCTTCTGAAATGGTTTCAATATCATCATTTATTTCTTGATCATTTTCATCTTCATCTTTACAATCATTACATTTACCATCAGTTGTCAATGAACATGAATTACAAATAATAGCACCACAATTAAAACAATGCTCTTCGTCAATAAATTCAATTTCATCAAAGCATGAACGGCATTTAGACATAAAAACTCCTTTTTACCATATTTTAAAAATATCCCTGTTATTTTCTAATCCAATTTGTTTATAATTACTAAGATTAGTTTTTTTCATTATAAATTCAACAAATTCAATTGGAGAAAAATTGATAAAAGATCCATTCATTTGACCATCATTATATTCATGTGTTTGTACAAAGAATTCTTTAACTTTTAATTTTATTAAAAAATTTTCAAATAATCTAAAATACTTCTCTGTTTTCAAAAAATGATGAAATATATTTAATCCTAAAATAACATCAAAATTAAAATCTTTCAAATTAAATATTGAATCATTTATTACATTAAAATTTTTATAAGATGCTAATTTAAATTTATTCAAATATTCAAAATAACTTTTTTGAATTTCTACAGCTGTACAATCAAACCCATCACTTTCAAATTTATGACAAAAATATCCAAATAATGATCCAATATCTAATAATTTACCACTATTCAATGACATATTTTTTTTAATAACATCATATCGATACGATGTCCAAATAGATGTCAAATTATAAAAATCAATGTGCTGTATTGGCTGATAAATCTGTCCTCTTCCATCACTTTTCCACTCAATATTTATAAATTCTTTAACTTTTTCACAATAATTATGCCATAATTTATGTCTTAAACCCACTCTAATAGGTATCTTGTCAACTTTTAACATTCTAGCTATAGATAACCTATGCCAACCATTAATAAGCACTAAATGACCATCTCGATCAATAGCGACAGTTATTTCATCGCCAAATTTACCATCAGGATTATAAATATATGTTTTTTCATAAAATAAAGTTTTTTGACATTTAAAACCATTTTCTTTTATATCATTATAAAAAGTAATCAAATTATTTATTCTAACATTTTTCTCAGATTCATATCTATCACTATAAATATTTTTACAATTATTATTATTTAACAAATCTTTAGTTTGATCAAAAACAGCAAAGTCTTCAAACTTATTTTGATGCAAATCCCAGTCGCCATCTACTACATTATTAAAATTATTAAAATCAATAGCTATAGAAAGACCATTTTTAATCTCTGACTGATCTATCCAAAATATATTGTACCAATCAATGTCGTTCATTTTTATGCCTTTTCTTAACTATTTATTTTTACAGTAAACTTAAATAGCATTAAAAATAAATAAAATATAACTGAAAGGATTTCTATGTTAATCATAGGTCAAATTCAAAATCCAATAATTTTAGGCGAAAACAAAGTATTAACTGTTAATTTAACAGATTTAATTGTTGATGATCCTGATTATCCAGACGGAAGTGGCAAAGATTGGTCAATTGAAGCATATCCTGGATCAAATTACACTATTGACACTGATTCAGGAGAAGTCACATATCTTTACATTATACCAACTACAAATTTTAAAGGTAATTTATTAATACCTGTAAGAGTAAATGATGGCATTTCTAATAGTAACTGGTATAATTTAACAGTATCTGTTGTAGAAATACCTGTTATTGTTAGTCAAAAAAGCTTTCCAAAAGTCTATATAAGCTCTTATTTAACAATATCATTAGCAAATTTAAATGTTCAAACAAGTAAGAATTATCCTGAAAATTTTAAAATGTTAGTATCTAATGGAAATAAATTTGAAATTGTTTCTTCTACAGATACAACAGCAAAAATTAAAATTATTGGTTCTTTATCAGAAAATTCACGACAAATACCTTTAAAAGTTAATGATGGCCTAATTTCAAGCGAAACATATAACTTCATTGTAAATGTAGTTCAAACGCCTGCAGGTTCAAAACCTCAAACTTTTAATGTAAATTTTTCACAATCAACTAATATTCGGCGAAATTTCTAACAATTCAAAGTGCTACACTATAAATGTAGCACTTTTTTAGGATTATTATGATTAACGATTTAACTGTATTTGTAATAAGTTGTGGACAAAATCCATGTTTTAATGATTGTCTAAATGCATTAAAAAATCAATCTATAAAATTCAAAATTGAAATAATAAAAAATGTCTATCCTATGTCTGCTGCTTTTCAATTAATGATTGACAAATGCACTACAAAATATTATGTCCAAATTGATGAAGATATGATAATTGACTATGATGGCATAGAATTACTATATGATTCTGCTAAAATTTCCAAAGAAACATCTGCTCTAATAGCATTTAAATTATTAGATGTTCATTTAAATTTCGAAATATACGGTGTAAAAATATACAAACATGACATTTTAAAAAAATATCCATATGATTTGACTTCTATGTCTTGTGAAGTAGAACAAATGAATAGATTAAAAAATGATGGTTATTCTACACAATTAATGACTTCAGTAATTGGCAAACATGCACCAAAATGGACAAATGAAGCAATTTTTGAACGATATTATAATTTAATGGACAAATTTAAAGAATTTAAATATTTGTGGATTGCAGACTTACCATTAAAATTATGGAACTTACTAAAAACAAATCCTACAGAAAACAATTTATATGCTTTATTAGGCATATATTCTAGTTTAATAACAGAAAAAATCCAAATAGGTGAAAAAGATTTTAGATTTCACAATGAAAACTACTTAAAAATGAAAAGTTTTTTAGACAAACCAACAAGTGCGAATTTATACTTAACATCAAAATGTAATTATAATTGTAATTTTTGCTATAGAAATAATGACACAATTGAACATGCAAAAGATATGACAATAACAAATGTTGGTAATTTGCTATTCAGATTTCCATCAATTAAAACATTTTGTTTAGCTGGTTATGGAGAACCTTTTCTTTGCGACAATTTGTTTGAAATTATAGAATACCTAAATAGTAAAAACAAAGTTGTAGGGCTGATAACTAACGGATCTTTAATCATTGAAAATTCTAAAAAATTATTAAATGTAAAAAATAAATTGGAATATATTTCAATAAGTTTAAATGCTCCAAATTCAAAAATTCACAATGAAGTAAACAAATCAAACACATTTGAAAAAGTCATTGAAGGAATAAAGTTTTGCATTGACAATAACATAGAAACATATTGTTCATATGTTTGTTGCAAAAGCAATTTAAAATATATTCCTGAATTTTTAAAGTTGATTAAAAGTCTTAATGTTAAAACTGTTCATTTATTAAATATATTGCCTCATTTAGCATCTAATTATAACGATGAAAATTTTTGGAATGAAGTTTTGACAGATGAAGATAAAATAGAAATTGATAAATTGACATTACTACCTGAATTTGATTTGATTAAAGTATTTCCATTTCTTATCAAAAAAGATGAAATTATGTGTAACTGTCAAATGCCATGGAATATTATAGGCATAAATGGCAATGAAAGTATTTCTCTTTGCGGTTCAATATTTGCACCTCAAAAATCAAATGGTACTTTACAAGATATTGAAAACGCATGTCTAAATGATTATGCAAAATCATTTAGACAAAGTCTTAGCGGACCAGACAAAATGAAAGATTTATGCAAATTATGCTTTAGAAATTATTCTGAATATATACCAGAAAAAAACATTGAAAATAAAAAATTAGAAGTATGCAAAATAATTGACCAATTTGGCTGGGCTTATTATTTCATCGCTAAAGATCAACAAAAATATTCAAGTCATAATATTGAATATAAAAGATTATTAGATATAGACGTTGAAAAAATAAATTCAAATGTAGTGTATATTCATGCACCAAATATTAATTATTCAAAAAATAATGAATTAATAACTTCATTAAAACAAAAAAATATCAAAGTTATTGGTGGCTACGGCGGTGAATCTGAATTAAAATATTATCCAGAACCTGATTTAATAGTTTCGATTTCAATTCGTCATTTAGCATTTTTAAAGAAAATGTATACTAATGTCCCTGTAATATTTTTGCCTGAATGTGTAGATACAGACTATTTCAAACCTATTGAAAAAATGTATAGTTTTATAGTTGGTTGGGCAGGCTGTTTAAGAGAAGTTAAAAGACCTCATTTATTAGATAAATTAAATTTTAAAGTTGAAAAAAAGAGTGAATGGGGAACTAAATATTTTGTTGACGGTCAATCTTTAGATAAAATGAAAGACTTCTATCACTCAATTGATGTATTAATTTTAACAAGTATTAGTGAATGTATGCCAAGAGTTGTTTTAGAAGCTATGTCTTGTGGATTACCTGTAATATCAACGAGAGTTGGTTGTATAAGTATGCTATTAGATGATCAATGGATCATTTCAGTGTTACCAGAAGAAACTGTTGTAGATGAAATGAATTTTAAATTAAATTTATTACAAAACAATTTAGAGCTTAGAAAACAAGTTGGCGAAAGAAATAGAAAGCATATTGAAAGATTTTTTAGTTGGTCAATTAATCAAATATTATGGGACAATGTATTTGAATTAATAGTACTTGACAAATACCAAGAAATAATGAAAATAAGTGATAATTTCATTAAGTCAATACCAAATTTTAATGATCTTGTTTTTGAAAATTTAAATGAACAAAAAGAGCAAACATCATTTTCACAACATGTAGTTGAAGAAAAAATCATAGAAAATAAAATAAATCCCATATTTATTTCGTATTATACAAAAAATACAGGATATGAAAATGAATATAAAAAATTAGAAAATTCATTAATTAAATTTAAATTGAATTATGAAATTGTTGCTATAGATTCAAAAGGCTCTTGGTTTGATAATTGTTTTTATAGAACAGAATTTATTAAAAATATGTTGAATAAGCATAAAAGACCTGTTATTTGGGTAGATTGTGATGCAATAATTCAGCAATATCCAGAATTACTTTTTAATTTAAAAGATATAGATTTTGCTTGTCATTTAAGATTAAGAAAAAATGGTGGTACTGAATTATTAGGCGGTACTATGTTTTTTAATAATTCAAAAGCATCAATAGACTTGTTAGATAAATGGAAAGAATTAGTTAATAATGATGGATTAAAACGAAAATACAAATTAGATCAATCATATTTACATGAAGCTGTAAATTCATTAAAACAATTAAAGACTTTTAATTTGCCTGCAACATATTGTCAAATATTTGATTTAATGAAAAATTCAGGCAATCCAGTCATTGAACATTTTCAAGCTTCAAGGCGATTAAAATAAATAATTAAATGATAAATTATTATTATTGTACTACTACTTAAGGAGAGAAAGCATGAAGCATTTAGCTAAGATTCAGACAGAATTTTTAAAAGAAGCAAGTAATTGGAATGATTTTTCAATTGAAGAACAAAAGAAATATTTGAAACAACATCCTAAAAGTAAAAGAAAAATTACAGCTAAACCTAATAGTGGTAAAGCTGATACTTCTATTAAAAACAAATTAAATACTAAAAAATCATTATTAAAAGCTTTAGATAAAATAAAAGATGTTGGATATGATGATGAAATAACGAATTTAAAAAGAGATGCTACAGACTTACATAAAATGCAACCATTTGATGTTACATCTACTGCTTCAGATGGTTTTTCTATTAAATTTCATAATAATATAAAAGATTTAAGTAAAAAAGAACAATCTAAACTTAGAGATTTTATTACGGCAATGAATGATCCTCAAGAATCTGAAGAAGATGATGATGGAAATTATGCTTTGTCTGAAGAAAATGAAAAAGATTTTATGAATGGTAAAGTGAGCTTTTGGTGGGATGATACATATGCAACTATTTCAGACGATGATACTGCTGATTCTGATTTTGCACCAGAAAAACAAAGATCTACGCCTAATCCATACGATAAATAATTGACACATTGATTAACATTGGTTTTACATAACATAAGTCAGAATTTTTATATTCTGACTTTTTTTGTGTAAATAAAAAGAAAAATCTTTGATAAATTTGTTGATTATTTAATTATGAAATCTAAAATTGTAAAATGTAAAAATAAAATAAACAAACTATGTAATGCTACAGGTCAAGAATGTAATCATGCAGTAAAGCATAAGAAAAATAAATGGTGTGAAATTTTAAATAAAAATAGTAATACATGTAAAAATAGTGAATGTATTGAAATAAAGGAAATTTATGATTGATTGGTCTAATTTACAAGCTGCAATGAATGAAAGTGAATATTGCGGAGGTCCAGAAGCATGTAAAGATAGACAATATGATTCATCAAAAGAAGATTGTCAAAAATGTTTCGAAGATTGCAATAAAGCGCTTAATAGTGAAATCTACAATGAATGATGTTTTGATTATAATAGGCGGTGGATCAAGCATTGGAAATTTCAATTTTCATTTACTTGATGATTATACTACATTTGGTCTAAATTTCGTTTATCAATTATATAAGCCAACTGTTATATTATGGGTCGACAAAGAATTCTACAACAATAATAAGCTATCTATAAATAATTGTGATTCATTAAAAATCACAAAAATTTGTGATAATTTACCAAAAAATATTATTCAATTGCCTACGTCAAAAAAATATATTGAAGAAGATTGTTTTTCATTAGGAGTTTATGATCAATTTTTAGTTGGATTATTTTCTTTGACAATTGGAATAGAATTAGGATTTAAAAATATTTTTTTATTAGGATATGACGGTAAGTTTATAAATAATAAAAGTCATTTTCATAATATAGAACATAGAGGAAAATATAATGAAAAAGGTTATTTAAGAGGCAATTTAATGTTTGATGTATATAAAAATTGTAAAAGTAAAATTTTTAATGTATCTATTAATTCTGCAATAAATACTTTTGAAAAAATAACATATGAAAATTTTATTGACTTATTGAAATCATTTAAAACAATAAATCAAAACGAAATTAAAAAAATTATTTTAAATAAAATTATTTCATAGACATAAATTCATTGAATTTTTTGACTAATTCTTCATGACTTTCTTTTGAACAATGAATGCACCATTCTTCAATATTTTCATTTTTAACATAACCAATGACTGTAACATCTGTTTGTAATTTAAAGTCATATTGTCGTTCAATTGAAAAAGCATTCATTGCTTTAAAATCAAATGAACAACTAAATTGTTTTAACTCATTCATATCAAAAATTACATCTTTACCATTTTTTTTAAAAAACATAATTAATCCTCTTATTCAATTTTATCTTTAAAAAATTTAAATCCTGCATCAGTCAAATAATAATTGAAACGTTTAATGTAATAATTTCCGTACTGTATTTTTTTAATAAGACCTTTTTTTATAAATGACGATAAATTTCTACTTGCCCCAGGCAATTCATTCAATTTTCTAAAAATATCATATGGAAGTGGAGTCTTGATGTCAAAGTCATCAGGAATTGTTTCTTTTAAAATATTTTTAACTTTAAGTTCTTCATCAGTCAAAGGCTTTTCATCAATATTTTTTTCATTAATTAATGAAGGATCTAGACGAATTAAATATCTAAAATGTAAAATTTGAATGTTATATCCACCTGCAAAAATAGATTTTGTAGTCATTTTACCGGCAGTACCATCAGCAAGTGTTATTTTATACAATCCTTCAATACCTTGGTTGCCAATTACTGAATCAATATCTTCAACTGATTTTATGTCAAGGCCTTCTAATTTAGAATATAAAGCTTCAACTAATTTTGATTCATTAAGTTCAATTGTTGCATCAATTATTTTTTTTAATTTTACATTAAATTCTTGTTCATCATAAATAGATTCACGAAATTCAGTATAAAAATTAAAATATCCATGTGAATTTTTTATTGGAAACTCTTTTAAAATACGCCTGTCCATATAACTATCTATTGAATCTTTGCCTTTAAAATAATTTTGCAAATTTTCATTATCTGGATAATCTGACAATAACGTTTTTAAACTTATGTTTTTACTATTGATTTCATTTGAAAATGTTTCTAAAAATTTTTTTCTTAATCTGTTATATTTATCTGAAGTTTTTTCTATTAAATATTCTTCATGTTTTTTAAATAGTGGTTTAAATATTTTACGAATATCATTATGAGATGTGTTATAACTTATTTTTCCTACATTTTCAATTATTGATGAATTATTTGTAGTCAATTGAACAGGCGTATTTTGTTCTTGTGTAATTGATTCTGGTTTTGCAGTTAATTTTCTTTTAGTTTTTGGATGTCTTTTTATATAGCCTTTTTGCTCTTCAATAGACAAACTGTCCCAATCTCTAGCTTCTTTTAAAAATTCAGTTTGAATAGTAGCTAAATGCTTCATAACATCCTTAATTTAAACTTTTAGTAAATTATGCGTAGTATGTGTAATTTAATTGATATTTTGATTGATTAACTGGTATTGCTCTTTTAAAACTTGTTGGATTTTCTGGATGAAGATCTTCCATATTCATATTCCATTTCAACCATATGTCATCATACCATTTTGAACCAACTTCATTTGCATGAGAAAAGCTTTTAATTTTTCTAAGCATCTCTTTGTCAGATCTTACATATGATAAATGATGACAAACAATACTATTTGGCGAAATATTAAACCATGTGTTTTGACCATTTACTAAGACCATTCTATTTTTAGTAAAATGAACTGATTCATCAGTCTTAATAATTGTTGGAAATGGCCCAAATAAATCTTCAATAATTGTTTCACGATTTTTCCAATATATTTGATGAGAAATTAAATATACCGAATGAATTCCTGAAGATAGCATACTTGTAACATTTTTTATTTCTTCTTTATTAAAAAATTCATCATCATCAACTATTAAACACCAATCAATATTATTATCTCGTAAAACTTTAAGACCATAATTTCGTTGACTAGCTTCATTAGACCAATATTTAGAAATTATTTCAAATTTATTTAATGGATCTTGCATAGAAGCAATCATATTGTAAGTGCGCTGTATTGCATTTTGATTTGTACTTTCGCCAAGCCAAGGCTTAAAATTTATCAAAAAAACAATTTTGTCAACATAATGATATATTCTATCAACTGATTCTTTTAAAGTTGGCAAAGCTTCATAAACGCAATAAACAGCTCCTGTAGACATGATTTATTTCCCTATTTTTTAATATCTATTGTAATTAGTCTGTTTTTGATAATCTTGTTTCGGTTTAAATTCTCTTGGTCTTGCTTCATTGATAATTAATTTTCTTCCCAAAAATTCACGACCATTAAAGTTAGACATAAGAATATTTGCAGAACTACTATCTGCAACATCAATAAAAGCAAATCCTTTAAATTTACCTGTTTCTTTGTCATTAACCATTTTTACAGATGAAATCATACTAAATTTTGAAAATTCATCTTTCAACTGTTGCTCATTACAAGAATACGACAAGTTACCAACATAAAGCGTTACCATCACTAAATCCTTTTAAAATTATTAAAAAATATTATTGATTCAAAACTCAATATAATTTATTTTATAAAGAAAAATACAACTATCTGTTTTTATTCATTTTAGAAAATTGCTTCAATAATGACTTATTGTTTATTTTCTTTTCTTTGATCTCACAAAATTTTTCACAAATATCAAAATCTTCACTTCCAATTGAAGCGCATCCTTTTGCTACAATAAATTTCATTTTTGGACATTTGTTTTTTAAACTACATTGCCTACATGTTTTTTTTCTTTCAACTTCTATTTTATCTTTAGAACAACTCTCATCAGCACTAGCTAAACGTTTGTTATTTCTAACATATTTATCATATTGAGGATTATTGTAAAATCTATCATTCATTTTTTGCCTTTCGTTAATAGTTATTTTATAGACTTGCAAATTTTAAGAATTTAAATTAAAATGAAATATATGAATAGGACTCATCATTGAAAAACATTAAGCACCAAATTTTACTTGATTTTTATAAATTATCAGATCTTCTTCTAATAGCTTTCAGTTTTATCATATCAATTCAAATAAACTTTGAAAACTTCATTAATCAATTAGAACTACGATTAAAATTTGACAATGCAATAATTGGCATAATTTTATTAATATCAAATCACTTTATTTTAAAATATTTAAATCTATACTCTTCTAAAAAATTTACTTCATTTTTTAATGAATTAAAAGCAATTTTAACATCTATATCAATTAATTCAATTCTTTTAGCTTTTACAGGCTTTTTATTTTCATCTTCTTTAATAAATATAAACTGCGTAATCTACTACTTCATTTTAAATTTATTATTCTTATCATTAAGTCGATGTATTCTATTTTCAATAATAAAATTAAACAAAACAACAAGAACAGCAATAATTGTAGGCACTAGTAACAGAGCAATTCAATTAGCCAATGAATTACCGTCATTAGGTTATAAATTACTTGGATTTGTAGATTCATTTTACTGTAGTAAAATTACAACTATAAATAACTATGAACAATTTATTGAAAACAATCATATTGATGAAATATTCATTTGCTCATCAATTAAAACTCAATATGATTTCATAGAAAAAATAATTTCAATAGCTGAAGAACAAGGCATATTAGTAAGACTTTCTACAAATTTATTTGATTTAAAAATAGCAAAAGCTAAAATTGAGTATTTTAACAGTAATCCAATGTTAACATTGTACACCGGTAATATGTATAGAAAAATGGTAATAATAAAAGAGATATTTGACACAATATTAGCAACAATTATGTTTATTTTAACATTGCCAATTTTAATAATCACTGCTATAATGATTAAATTAACATCAAAAGGACCAATTTTCTTTTTACAAGAACGTGTCGGCATCAACAAAAAACTATTTAAAGTATACAAATTTAGAACAATGATACAAGATGCAGAATCAAAAATAAAAGAGCTTGAACACTTAAATGAAAGAAAAGGTGAAGCTACTTTTAAAATAACAAATGATCCTCGAATAACTAAAATAGGCAAATTTATAAGAAAATTTAGTATTGATGAATTACCTCAATTAATCAATGTAATAAAAGGTGATATGTCAATAGTAGGACCAAGACCATTGCCAGTACGAGATTACAGAAATTTTAATGAAAATTGGCAACGTAGAAGATTTTCAGTAAAACCAGGAATAACTTGTATATGGCAAATATCAGGAAGAAATAATATAAAATTTCATGAATGGATGAAAATGGATAATGAGTATATAGACACATGGACTATTTTATTAGATCTTAAAATAATCATAAAAACAATTCCTGCAGTTTTGTTTGCAAAAGGTTCAAGCTAAAAAATATGGGCCGAGATGGATTTGAACCACCAATGTCTTTCGACGTCTGATCTACAGTCAGGTGCATTACCGGATTATGCTATCGACCCGTGAATATTGCGGAGGAAAGATTTGAACTTTCAATCTTCAGGATATGAACTTGACATCTTGCCATTAGAAGACTCCGCATTAAATATGTGAAGGACGAGATTCGAACTCGCAACTTTCAAAGTCACAGTTTGAAGTTCTACCAATTGAACTACCTCCACCATAAATTTCTACTTTCTAAAGACTTTCCAAGGCTTCAAATTATACCTTGAATCATAAAACATTTTATAGTCACATATATTCCAAGAATCAGAAAATTTTTTATAAGCTTTTCCATCTGGAACTTCTTTACTTTGTCTTACAATTTTATTAGAATATCTCTTATAAAATTGTCTTCTTCTTGAACCTTTAAATCCATCTGTAAAAATTGGTTCTCGATAACTTCTTGACATGTTGTTCTCCTTTTTAAGTGATTACAACATTTTCCTCCTTATAAAAAATTAAATCCAAGATGAGAATCGAACTCATGATAAAAGTTTTGCAGACTTTTGCCTTGCCATTTGGCTACTTGGATAATTTGGCGGTAGAAGTAGGATTTGAACCTACGGATGATTTTCACCATCAACAGTTTTCAAGACTGCCGCAATAAACCAGACTCTGCCATTCTACCATTTACACATAAAAAAAACTCCGCTTTTTTGAAGTGGAGTTTTTTAAATTTCTATTTTTAAATTAAATTCACTTCATAAAATGCCAATACATGAATAATAATGTATATAATGTTTGGAAATTTTATGTGAAATTAATTTTTGCATTATTCCTCTTTTTAATAATTTATACTAATATAATCAAAAAATACAAATAAATACACAATTATTTAAATTATTTTTTAATTAGTCATTTTATTCTATATTTTTGTTGTAAATCATTTAGAGTTGGTATTTCTTTAGCAATTTCCATGTAACGTTCTTCAAGGGCTTTAAATATCATTAAAGCATAATGTTTTATATCATTAGTTTCAATAGAACCATACCATTGCCAATAAGTAATTTCATCTCTTGAACTAGATTTACAACATGTAATTTTAGGTCTTGTCTTGAAAAGACAACAATCTTGACATTTGAAATTATGAAGTTTACATAAAGCACAATGGCCTGTTATGTCTTTAACCAAATAAAAATATTTAGAATTACTTTTTACACATCCACATAATGCTAAATCAAGCCATAATAACGTTGAAATTTCTAATGCTTCAATTTCTATCATAATTAATCTCTTGTAAATTAAAATTTTTTACAAAACTTTTTCTCATTTTTTTTAAAACATATTTTTGATGTTTAACTGGTATTTTTTGTTCAGATAAATCTTCAATTTCATTTTCTAATGATAAAATCGTAGCAAAATGTTCATTCAATTTCATAATACCTCCGTTTTTAATATAATCAATTAAATTGTCAATGACTTTAATAATAATTAGATTATTTCGATTATATTGAATTAAAATAATTTTAAACATTTAATTTGGAGGTATTTATGAATTACAAAGCAAAACCAAGTAATTTGTTGATTTATTACGGATGGTTAAATAGTTTTAATAGTGTCAAAAATCAATGGAATAATGAAAATGTTGCTCAAGAATTTGCTAAATATGATTTATTAGTTTTTGGTGATGGTTTGCAATATCCTTCACATGGTGATTTTATAAATACTACGATTATATTAGAACGAATTAAAGAACTAAATCCAAATTCATTAATTTTTGGTTATGTAACAGCAAATCAAGATATATCTTTGTTTAAAGAAAAAGTAAATCAATGGGATGAATTAGATGTTGATGGCATATTTTTTGATGAAATGGGTTATGATTACAATACTACAAGGCAAAAACAAAATGATAGATTGATGTTTGTAAAAAATAGAAATTGTAATTTATGTTTTGTTAATGCTTGGAATATTAATCATGTTATTGGTCTTGAAAGTGATATCAATTTTCCTAATTCTGTTTATAATGCTGATTTAATTGAATCAATATTGGATGACCAAGATTGGTATTTATTAGAAAGTTTTGTAGTGAATACTGAAGCTTATGCAAATGATGGAATTTGTTTTAAAGATGATTTTATTTCAAAAGGAAATGCAGCATGTTATAATAGAAGCAAATATGACATAAAATTAGCTGCAGTAAATATTATTAACGACAGTAATGTTAAAAAACAAAAACTGTTTAATTTTTGCTATAATGGTGCTTTAATGTTTTCATTAGATGCAGTTGGTTCTTCTAGCGAATTATATGGTGCAAATTCAGCAAAAGTTGAATTTATGGTAAGACCAACTAATAATATTGGTTCTACTCAACATATACCTCAAGTAACAATTGACAAATTAAATCAAAATGTTTGCATTAGACATGGTCAATTCTCAAAAGTATTATTGGATTTTACACCTGCAAATCAAACTAGTAGTATTGTAAAATGGTAAATTAAAAAATGCCTCTTGATTTTATTGTCAAGAGGCACTAATTTAAGTCACATATGCTTATAACTAATGAATTATCATGATCTATGAAATCACCTCTAAATAAATCATTATCAGAAGCTCCTAATTTTAAAAATTCTTTATTTGCAATATTTCTATCAGGATACCAGCTAATATCATTTACAATCATTGTACTAATTGACACTTTTATTATTAGGACCATGTTTTAAACTCGATTGTTATTTAAAAAATTCAAAAAATCAGTTCTATGTAAAAAAAAGAAATCTTTTAATTGAGTGTAATTTTCTAATTCTTTATGTAAGTTAACTACTGATTTTTCATTATAAGAAAAAGCTAAATTATATGTTTTAAAAATCATAATTAGCATTTTTGAATTAATATTTAATTTGTTAAAGCAAATATATCTCAACATTCTATCAGTTATGTTTAAAAATCTTGCTAATTCAATTGTTGTTTTTGGATTATTGTACATTGCTAAAATTAAATCTTTATTTTCATTTTTTGGATCAATTATATTTGACAATAAGCATGTATTCATAGCAGAAATAAATTTAAGTGGATAATTTAAGTGTTTGTCAATAACTACACATATATTTTTAAATTTAGCTGCATTGAATCCAACTTCTGATGATTTGCAATCTGTAAATAAAATAAAAGCAATAAAAGGATATTTCTTTGAAAGTTTAAATGCTATTTCATGATCATCTAAAATACAAGCATTTATCTTAATAGAATTAAAAATAAATTCTGCTTCTTCTATATTTGTAGCAAAATTAACTTCAATTACTATACTAAAAAATTGTAATAAATTTTCAATGCTTGTTAATATGACAATTCTAACAGTATTTGATAAATAAGAAAATGGTACTTCATTGTTAAAATTCATTTAAATTTCACTATCAAAGATAGCTGGTTTTTCTTGCCAATTTAATGGTGTCTTTACACCATTTGGATATCCTCTTTGAGATTTTCCAGCACGAAATAAAATTTCACAATGAACATAATGTTCTTGCATAGTACCTTCACAATGTCCTTCATCTTTTAAAACACATTTTATTTTACAAAAT
>Ga0209668_10000203_pt1 | contig 25280 bp, 22 predicted proteins | sample FrelakmetPLP11PL_FD_187150 | JGI IMG/M metagenome (GOLD analysis project Ga0209668, IMG submission 187150) | Freshwater lake sediment microbial communities from the University of Notre Dame, USA, for methane emissions studies - PLP11 PL (SPAdes)... | ecosystem: Environmental > Aquatic >...
AAGATGTAATGGGAGTGCATCCACTTGATGAAAAATTCAAAAGTTTCAACTGGCATGTGCTCGTTATTGACGGACACGATTTCAAGCAGATTGAAGATGCCATCGCAAAAGCCCAGACATTAAAAGACAGGCCGACGGTCATAATAGCCAACACCGTCAAAGGCAAAGGAATATCTTTCATGGAGAACCAGGCCGGCTGGCACGGCAGAGCTCCGACCAAAGACGAACTGGCTCTGGCATTGAAAGAACTTGACGCGGAAGAAGCAAAGATTAACCTAAGCTAACCAGAAAAATATGCAAAGAGAAATGCTGTTATCAAGGCAGGGTTGGGCGGACGCGCTGATTGAGCTTGGAGAAAAAGACCCGCGAATCGTGGTGCTGGACGCCGATCTGGCCAAATCCACCCTTACCTGCCAATTCAAGGATAAATTTCCAAAACGATTTTTTGACATGGGGATCGCCGAGCAGAACATGATCAATGTCGCCGGCGGACTTTCACTGACGGGACTTATTCCGTTTGTAACGACTTACGGCGTATTCGTTTCCGGGCGCGCCTGGGAACAGATTCGCACCAGCGTGTGTTACGGAAACCTCAATGTTAAATTCGGCGGCGCGCACGGAGGAATTTCCGTGGGACCCGACGGCGCGACCCATCAGGCATTGGAAGAAATCACGATCATGCGCGTACTCCCCGGGATGACGGTAATCGTGCCGACGGACTATTACGAAACAAAAAAAGCGGTGCTGGCTTCCGTTGAAATCAACGGCCCGGTTTACATCCGCTTCGGACGGGAAAAGGTGCCGGTCGTCACGACCAAAGACATGCCATTCAAGATCGGCAAGGCAATTACGATGAAAGAAGGTAAGGATGTCAGCATCATCGCCTGCGGGATTATGGTCTCGGAAGCGCTGGAAGCCGCGGAAGAGCTGGCGAAGAATGGCGTAAACGCAGAAGTAATCAACCTGCACACGATTAAACCGATCGACCGCGCCGCAATCCTGGAATCGGCCAAAAAAACCGGTTGCGTTGTCACCGCGGAAGAGCACCAGCTGGCAGGCGGAATGGGGAGCGCGGTTTTGGAAGTGCTCGCGCAGGAAATGGCAGTGCCCGTGGAAATGGTGGGCATCAAAGACACATTCGGCGAATCGGGCCAACCCGGGGAATTGATGGAAAAATACGGCATTACAGCCAAAGAAATCATAGCGCAATCTCTGAAAGTAATCGCACGGCGCCCGGTGTTGACATAAAACGCCATAACAACCACCCCCAATGAAACCATTTTCAAAAAGAATCCCCCGTCTGGGCACGGAAAACGCTTTTTCCGTAATCGGCAAAGCCAAAAAATTTGAACAGGAAGTCCTTGTCCCTCAAGGCAAAAACCTTATCTATCTTCAAATCGGCGAACCAGGGTTCAACACGCCGGCCAACATCAATGAGGCCGCCATCAAGGCAATCAAAGAAAATCAGACCCACTATACGCCGACTCCGGGCATCCCCGCCCTGCGCTCCGCCGTCGCAAAATCCACTTCCAAATACACCGGCGTCGATTACAAACCGGAAGATGTCGTAGTCGTTTCAGGAGGCAAACCAATCATGTTCTACATGATAAACGCCCTCATCGACGAAGGCGACGAAGTCATCATCCCGAATCCATCATACCCGATTTACGGCTCTGTGACTGAATATCTCGGTGGAAAAGTCATACCTATCCAACTGAAACAGGAGAACGAATTCAACTTCAGCGCGGAAGAACTGGAAGAAAAAATCACCCCGAAGACAAAACTCATAATCATAAATTCACCTCAAAACCCGACGGGCGGCGTCTACACAAAAGAGCTGCTTGAAAAAATTGCCGGACTGGCTAAAAAACACGACCTTTGGGTTCTCTCCGATGAAATCTACAATGAGATGGTTCATGAAGGAGAACATTTTTCCATCACCTCGGTCCCGGGAATGCCGGAACGCACAGTAATTCTTAACGGCTGTTCCAAAACATACGCCATGACCGGCTACCGCATCGGCTGGGGCGTAACCAAAAACCCGGAAATGGCCGCCTATCTGGAAAGACTGGCCTGCAACGACACATCCTGCGTAAACACTGTCGCCCAATTCGCCGCAATCGAAGCTGTTTCCGGCCCCCAGGACGAAGTAAAAAAAATGCTTGAGGAATACAAGGCCAGAAGAAACCTGATGGTCGGGATGGTAAACGAAATCCCCGGAATGAAATGCCACTCCCCGAAAGGCGCGTTTTACCTGATGGTCAATGTACGCGAAATTCTGGATAAACAAAAAATCACATCCGCCGAACTCTGCGACCGCATCATGAAAGAAGCGCATGTCCTCATCCTCCCCGGAACCGTCTTTGGACTTTTCGGTGACGATTTCGTCAGGTTCTCTTATGTATCCACAAGAGAAATGATCGTGGAAGGACTTGAAAGGATCAGAAAATTCATTGCGTCGCTCTAAACCGGTAACACGACCATCTCTATACTATGGAACCCATCTTCGCCATCATGCTTTTCGCGGGAGGAATCCTGGAAGGATTGTACGCGTCAACCGTTGGTTGCGGATCATTGGTGAGCATCCCGCTGTTATTGCTGACAGGAATGCCGATCCACACGGCAATAGGCACAAATCGTTTCAGCGTGATCTTCCTGGAAGCGGCCAGCGCGATGAAGTTTCAATCCAAAAAAAAGATAACCTGGAAATACGCGGTGATTATCGGTTTAATCGCCTCCTGCGGCTCCGTAATCGGTTCATCACTGGTAATAAATATAGATGAAAAACACCTGAATATTGCCACCGCAATAATCCTTGCGGTCGTTATTTTGTTGGTCATCGTCAAAGACAAACTCGGCCTGAAAGAAAATCCGCACCCAAAAATAAACTGGACTGCGGTCAGCGCGGCCGTATTTTTGCTGGGAATTTATGGAGGATTTCTGGGCGCGGGATTCGGAACCAGCATCACATTAGTTTTTGTGATGATGGGATTCAACTTTATAACGGGAGCCGCAAACAGCCGTATCGTCGGGCTGATAATGTCCGTGCCGGCCACCATAATATTTGCACACAACGGAATGATTAACTACGAATACGGCCTGAGCCTCGGGCTCGGAACGACAATCGGAGGATGGATAGGGGCAGGCATCGGCATAAAAAAAGGTAATACTTTCGTCAAAACCCTGTTTATAATAGTCGTCCTGGCTTCCATCATAAAACTGGCGCTGGGACTGTAAAATTATCCTCTAACGCAAAATCCATGAAAAACACCATAAAACTGATTACAGCCATAACCGCGATTTTGGGCACCATGGCAATCTTATCCGCCTGCACAAACACTCCGTCGGGCAGCAACACTGTAACGCGGCAACCTGCAAACCCCATCACTGAAACACAATCGACCGAAATGAAAACCCCTGATACGCAAGCGACTGACATAAAACCATCCGACCCCCAAGCAACCGCTAACCAACCTGAACAGGGCCAACTCGTCGGCGGCGACCGCGACGAGCACGGATGTATCGGATCCGCCGGTTACACATGGTGCGAGAATAAACAAAAATGTCTCCGCGTCTGGGAAGAGAAGTGCACCACGGAATCGACATCTACGGTGAATAATACCGCTCCGGCACAAACCGAATCCGCTTCCGGCACAACCGGCGCATCGGAAGAATCAGGCATCAAAGCCGCCTTAGCCAAAGAATACGACAAACCGGTATCCGACATCACCCTCCGCAACCAGCAGATTAGCGGGGATTTTGCCAGAGGTGGAGTTACAATCGCACCCGGCGGCCAGGGTGCGGGAGGAATGTTTCTTGCGGTTAAGAAAAACAGCGAATGGACGCTGGTTTATGTCGGCAACGGATCTGTAGACTGCAAAGCGATAAAAGAGTATGGTTTTCCGGCACCGATGTTACAGGGATTTTGTGACTGAAGTCCAACGGCACCGCCAAGCCATTACCGCCAACTCGGGAAATGAAAATCAATCCAAAAAAACTTGTTGTCCTGATCACCGTCTTCATAGATATAGCGGGACTCGGAATAATAATTCCGGTTTTACCGTTTTTCGTTAAAGGATTCGGGGCAAGCGACATGACGGTCACCCTGCTCTTCGCAGTCTACTCGTTTTTCGCGTTATTCAGTGCGCCTTTTCTGGGATCATTATCGGACAAAATCGGCCGCAGGCCCGTATTAATCGCCAGCCTCGCATCAAGTTCAATCGGTTGGCTGGTTTTTGCGGCCGCCGGCAACATATGGATGCTTTTCCTGGGGCGCATCATTGACGGATTGGCCGCGGGCAACATCTCCACGGCTCAAAGCTACCTGATAGACCTGTCTGAAACTCCCAAAGAAAGGACCGCCAACCTGGGACTGATCGGCATGATTTTCGGACTTGGGTTCATCATCGGACCGCTGTTGGGGGGCTTATTGGGAACAGTGGATCACACGCTCCCATTCTATGCTGTCGGCATAATGGCCGGAATAAACACGCTTCTGGCATATAAATTCCTTCCGGAAACACTGAAGGAAAAAAGCAAAAATAAAATTTCATTGAATCCCTTACGCCCAATCATCACCGGACTTACAATGCGCGCTTTGCGCCCAAGCCTGCTGGCTTTTTTGTTGTTCGGGACCGCACTCGCAATCCAGCAATCGGTTTTTGCCCTGTATCTGGACAAAGGATACGGATGGGACGAATTCCATTCGGGACTGATTTTTGCGGTGATGGGAGTGGCGTTGGCTATTAACCAGGGAGTGCTTGTCCGTAAATTCTGGATCAAAAAATTTCACGAACCGGATCTTGAACAATATCTGTTCATCGGCCTTGCGGCGGGATTCGCGGCTTTGGGCTTCATAAATCCGGCCATGCTGATAGTCGGGCTTTTGCTCACGACATTTTCGCAATCAGTCTTGCGCGTTGTCATGATCAGCCAGATGGCCGGCGTAGACATAAAAAAACAGGGCGAAATCCTCGGCATCAGCAACTCCGTAATGTCATTAAGTATGATCGTCGGCCCACTGCTCGCCGGCCCGCTTTTTTCTTTAAACATCACCGCCCCCTATTGGACCGCGGCGGCCCTTGCAGTCGGAGCCTTCATCGTCATCACCGCCAAAAGAAAAATGCTTGCGAAAATCACTATTTCGTCCGAAACTGAAATCGTCATTCCGCAATAGACATAGCCACTCACCCCTCCACGATGCCCAAACTCTATAAAATCCTCCGCGTCACCGCCTGGATACTCACTCTACTGATACCGGTGGCGATTTTCAGTGGATTTTTCATGGCCAGGAACTTTCTTGTCCCCTGGGTCGATTACGCGACTTCTGCAAAAATTCACGGTTTTCTTATCCTGCTCGCACTACTGCCGGCGCTCTATCTTCATTCCCTGGCTGGAATTCTTATATCAATTCAAAGGCATCCGGCATTAAACAAAAAATACCTGAAGATGCTGATTGCGATCGTCTGGACCGCCATGCTGGCGCTGATGGTATTTTTCCTTTTCGCCCAGCCACCGGCGCAAACAACCGTTAACCCATCCAACCAGGCGGCCTCACAAACACAGCAAACACCGATGGAAACCACATCCGTAAAAAAATACACCATGGCTGAAATCGCGACCCGCGACACCCCCGAAGACTGCTGGCTGTTGATCAACGGCAAGATTTACGATGTCACCAAAAACATCACTCAACACCCCGGCGGTGAAAAAAACATCAGTGACATGTGCGGGAAAGAATCCACCGCCGCCTTCGACACGAAAAACGAGAACACCCCCCATTCACCGAACGCCAACGAAATGCTGAAAGATCTACTCATCGGAGAGTTGGCGGTCTAACGCATCTGCATGAAAAAAAACGACATCCTCCGCCTGGTTTTTTCCATCCTGCTCTGCGAAGCGGCAGGCATCATCGGAAGTTTCTTCACGGCATCATCTGTAACCAGCTGGTACACTACCCTGAACAAACCCTCATTTAACCCGCCCGGATGGATTTTCGGGCCGGTCTGGCTGACCCTGTACGCCATGATGGGCATTGCTCTTTTCCTGGTCTGGAAAAAAGGACTCAACCGCAAACCGGTAAAGTTCGCCTTTATCTTCTTTCTCGCACACCTTGTGTTAAACGCCGCCTGGTCTATCGTGTTCTTCGGCGCCAGAAGCCCGCTCTTCGCACTGGTGATCATCACTGTGATGTGGCAGATGATAGCGATCCTCATCTACCTGTTTTACAAAATCAGGAAACCCGCAGGACTTATGCTTGTCCCTTATTTCCTCTGGGTATCATTCGCCACAATCCTCAATTATTTCATCTGGTATCTCAATCCCTGAAACGCTCCTTCAGGCTGAAAGGATTAAAATCGGTGTCAACATCGTAATAATCCTCCTTTTCAAGCTTTTTCAATTTTCCGATAACCCTGTAAGTGACCGGCGTGAACAGCACTTCCACGCCAACCTTGAAGATGTAGTTGGAAACAACGATTGCAAGGAGCAAGTCCATACCAAGGACTCCCCAGAAAGCTACAGCCACGAACAACACCGTATCCACTCCCTCCCCCACCAGCGTTGACCCGATCGTGCGCGCCCACAATCTGCGCCCTTTCATCCACACTTTCATTTTTGCCATGATGTATGAATTCGAGAATTCACCCGCAAAGAACGCCAGCACGCTGGCCAGGACAATCCTGGGAGTCAGACCAAGAATTTTGTCATAAGCCGCCTGCCCGTCCCAATCGCCGGCCGCAGGCAAAAATCCCACAATCATAAAAACGGCAGAAGCAAGAAGTATCATCGCAAACCCCGTCCAGATAACGCGGCGAGACCGCGCGTATCCGTAAACCTCAGTCAAGACATCGCCGAAGATATAGCTCAAAGGAAAAAGAATCGTCCCACCGTCAAAAGTAAAAGGTCCAAGGGCAAGGATCTTGCTTGAAGCGATGTTTGAAACCAGCAGTACGGTAACAAAAAAAGCCGTTATCAGGCCCAGGTATTTGTAGCTCCTTCCAATTGATCCGGCCATACAAAAAAATTAAGTTTAGTGCTATAATTAAAGGATAACCGCAGAAATATGCAAGAGCTTGTTTATATTATAACGCCTCCGGCCACCGCGTTTGCCGCCTGTTTCTTGCTTTGGCTGGCCTACGGCCGCGACACCAAAATCAACCGCGCCGTTTATCCCCTCTATGAAGCGCCAAAAGGACTGGGGGTTCTGGAATGCGGAATACTTCTGGACGATGTCATGAACAGAAAAGACCTTGCGTATGAACTCTACAATCTTGCCTTAAACGGAATCGTGAAAATCGGGGACGACAATTATCTCCACCTGCTCAAACAACCCAAGACCGCGGAATATCAAAGCCTCACCGCCGGACAAAAAAAACTTCTGGAACAGCTGTTCGGTCACATCAACGGGCGCGTCGAATATCCGGAAATGCGCCTGGACTGCCTCAACCTGAAAACATCGCGGATCAAAAAAGCGATCTACGACTATCTCACCGAACTGGGCTATTACGAGACATCCCCGCAAGGTCAGCGGCATGCGTTTTACACGATTGCATCGTTTTTGATGGGCGGCGGCATATTCTGGAACATCGCAATATTTATCTCCACTTTTGAAGATTGGGATAAAGTGGATCCGTTCTCAATAAACAATGTCTCAATCTTCATTCCGGGCTGGCTGCTGCTGGGATTTTTTCTGGCCGGAATGGTTATCGGGATTTTCGGCAGTTTCATGGGAAGAAAAACGGAAGAAGGGGTCAAAAAGAAACTGGAAATCTACGGATTCCGCGAATTCATCGTAACCGCCGAACGCGACCGCGTGGAACTTTTCGCCAAAGAAATGCCCGAAGCGTACAAGCAGGTTTTACCTTTCGCATTCCTTTTTGGAGTAGGTGAAAAATGGGCGATCACGGCCAACAATCTCGCGCAACTGGCCGTCGACGAACATTTGAGCATGATTACCGGGGAACTGGATCCCGAAACGATTGAAGAGGCTTTTGAAGAAAAGAAGAACATCATTTTCTTCGTCATCAACATCATCCTGAAGAACACCATCGACGCCCTCACCAACGGGACACGAGGCGCCATCTACAGAAACTTCGACAAGAACGGCGAATACCGCGCCATCATCGACCGCGAATTCAGCAATAAAATGGATACGGAAAAACTGCTTGAATTCTCCGCCCACTTGCCTCCGGAAGCCCGTAAAAAAATCGTTGAAAAAGCCGTCAATGAGATGGGCAACCTCAAATAGGGCTTCGAATTCTGGCAACCCGGGCGAAAATATGGTATAGGATAACCGACTACATACCGTCGCCCATGGGAATCTTCCTCGCCATTGCGGGGTTCGCCAATCCCCGACTGGGTTTCTCCGGTAATCACATTTGGAGTGGTGGGATTTTTCTTCTGGAAATCCAAGGTCCATCTGAAAAATTTAATCCCCGCGGCATGAAAAAATTATCAACTTTCTTCTCAACGCCGGTCGTAATATTAATCACTTCCGCCGTTCTCATTTTTGCAGGATGCCAGGGGCCGAATAAAGCTACTCCTTCCGCGCCCTCCACAAAAAACGCCGAAACTACGACAAAAGTCGCCATCACAATTGAGCCATCCGCATGGACCGCGGAAGAAACGACTTCAACGGAAGAAAACCCTCCCTATGTAAATATTTATCTTGTCGCGATTGAAGACAACGGCAAATCGGGCAAATTGATCGGATGCGGAGACAGCCTCGTGGCTGCACAGGTCAAATACGGCCTCTCCAGGGGCGCGGATACCGCAAAAGATACCCTCATCAAGCTTTTCGCGGTCAAACAGCAATACTACGGGGAATCCGGCCTTTATAACGCTCTTTACCAGTCCGACCTGAAAGTGGACAGCCTTACCGTGGACGCAAACAAGAAAGCGACCTTAAATCTTTCCGGAACGATGATGCTTGGCGGAGTCTGCGACAATCCCCGCTTTGAGGAACAGATCCGCGGGACGGTTTTGCAATTCAAAGACCTCTACAACGATGTTGAGATTTTCGTAAACGGTAAACCTTTGAAAGAGCTGTTATCGGGGCAGGGATAAAAAAAATCACTCATCCTCCAGAAACCCGCCGGTCTGAAGTTCAACCATTTCAAGATATTCCGGATACGAACGCAATAGTTCCGAGTGAGTACCCATCGCCGCGATTTTGCCGTCTTTAAGCACTATTATCTTGTCTGCGTTACGCACGGTTGATAAACGATGAGCAATCGTGATGGCCGTCCGACCTACAATCAAAGCCTCCAGACCTTTCTGCACCTTTGCTTCCGTAATGCTGTCCAAAGCGCTGGTCGGCTCGTCCAAAACAACGATTCTCGGGTTTTTCAGGATTGCGCGCGCAATCGCCAACCGTTGTTTTTCTCCACCGCTTAAACGAACTCCTCTTTCGCCGATTTTGGTATCATAACCCTGAGGAAGTTTTTGGATAAAATAGTGCGCCGCCGCTTTTTTGGCGGCCGTCTCAATTTCTTTGCGTGTAGCATCCGGCTTTCCGTAAGCGATGTTCTGCGCGATAGACTCGTTATACAGGGAATGCTCCTGCAAAACCGTGCCGATAAGCGCGCGATATTCGGCCTGTCTGTATTTTTTTATATCCACTCCGTCCAATAAGATCCGCCCACTTGTCGGGTCCGCCAAACGGGTTATCAAAGCCATAATCGTGCTTTTCCCGGCGCCGGAATGTCCGACCATCGCGATGTGCTCTCCCGGTTCAATCGTAAAATCAACATTTTTCAGGCCGAAAGAATCTTCTCCCTGTGAATATATAAAACCAACTTTTTCAAACACAATTCGTCCTCGCACCTTCCCGAATTTACGCGGCTTTGCAGGGTCCAAGACATTATCCTGCTGATTCCTAAGATCAAGATATCTGTCGATATACCTCGCGCGGCGGCTGTACTGGGGCAAAATATCACCCAGCATATGCAAAGGCATAAGTATTTCACCCATCAGCCCCATAAACATGAACAAGGTCCCAAGAGTGATTCCGCCATCCTTGACCATCCAAATGCCCATCGCCATCACAGAAAACCTGGCGATTACATCGGGATTAAGCATTTCGGTAAGCCTCCACTTTTTGTTAAGAGCCTGTTGGCCCAGATGCGCTTTTATACTGTATCCGTCCTGTACTTTAACGAATAATTTTTCATCCTGATTCAATTTGTAGGTAATGATGTTGGCGACCTGATCGCTCAAATGCTCATGCTTCTGATTCCACATTTTGTTGACCCTGCGCTGTTCATCCTCGCACTTCTTCATCATCGTAAAAATCAGCGCCAGCCCAAACGGGATGACCGCCAAAGACATCAAAGTCATCTGCCAGCTTACGCTGAACGCTATCACCAGCATTCCTGCAAAACCGAGTATTGAAGGGAAAAATCGCGCAAGCCACCACTGAGTCATTTCCCAGACTCCCGTATCGGCATCGTCAACGATTTTCGCGTATTTGCTTGAATGTTTTTTGGTATGGGCATGATAATCCAGCCGCAATAACCTCTTGTAGCCTTCAACATGGACCTCATGTGAAGCGATACTCCCGATACGCCAGGTAATATAATGGCTTTGCGCGTTGATAATGTTATAGAGAACGGCAATAATAAACCAAAAAATCAGTACCTTCATAAGATAATCCACCTGCCCGGACGCAAAACCGCCGACAGTTATCCCAACCGTCAGCACATCAACGACGAGTTTATAAATATAGGGCTGAACAAGCCTTGTTGCCGTATCAAGCAACCTCAAAATAATCAAAAAAATTGTATTCTTTTTTTGTCGCCAGACCAGCCCGAATGTATATTTGAGATATGGTTTCATATTCCGATGCCCGATGTTGACCGTCGAGCGCAAAATATATAAAGTATGAATATTAAACACTATTAACTCAAAAATGTCAAAGCAAGCCGCCTCTTCCCCTAAAATCATCCCCCAGAGAATCGTCCTGGCCTCCCGCTCCCCCGCCCGCCGTGCGCTTATGAAAGAGCTTGGAATACCTTTTGAATGCCACTCCACAGAAATTTTTGAAGATATGAGCGCCAAAAACGACCCCGTTGAACTGGCAATGCACCTTGCCTCACAAAAAGCCGAGGCCGCCAGAGCAAAATTTCCAAACACCATAATCATAGGCGTGGACACTTTCATCGTCATCGGCAATGAAAAAATCGGCAAACCGGAAACCGTCAAAGAAGCGGCAAAGATCATCGGAGCCATGAGCGGGAATTTCATAGATGTGATCAGCGGCATGGCGGTGCTAAAAACGGACTCCCAATGCCGAAAAATCAAAGAATACATCACCAACGCCGTCACCACGCTGAAAATAAAGAAAATGACACGGGCGGAAATAAATCACCTGGCCAACCAAAAAGAAGCCCTGCAGATCTCCGGAGCATTTTCCATTGAAGGCGAAGGCGGAAAGATGGTTGAAGAGATTATCGGCAACTACAATAATGTTATTGGACTGCCACTTTTTCAGCTAAGAGAGATCCTCCTTAAACTCGGCATCAAAACAAGCTGACCAAATAATCCTGCTTGACTATAATACGATTTTGGCGCACCTTATTGCCCATATCCAGACTTATGGATTTACAGGAATTACAACGGTCGGTCTACTCCGTCGTTGAAGACAAAAATTCGACGCCGGAATGTAAAAAACGCTTTGAAAAAGCCATATCCAGCCTCAGGGAGAGCCGGGCAGAAAGTGTGCACGACAACCTGAAAAGATCGGTCCGTTTTTTTGAATCCGCGCTGATGTCAGTCATGGATAAGCCGGACATCGACCCTGCTTATCGGCAGAAAATCGCCAATCTGCGTATAAACCTAAGAAGCATAAGCAAACCGGAAGTTAAGGAAGTACTGGAATATACACGTAACGCCCTTCGGGCAAGCATGCCCGATATGGAAAACGCCATCCATGATGAAATATTTGAATATGGCGAATCGGCTCTGGACAAACGCAATCCTGCTCTCCTTGCCGAAACACTACAAAAAATCAGAAAAACACACAAGCCGGACGCGAAACTTGCACTTCTATTTTGCCGGATCGCCCAAAAACTCCGTGACCGCAAACTAATGGTCGAAGGGCTGGAACTCCTTAAAGATCATTGCGAAGACTCGGCCTGCCTTCGGAAATTCGCCCTCCTCGCAAAATACAGCAAAAATAAAGAAGCCATGAGAATCGCAATGGAAAAAATAGAGCGAGACCTTTCAGACAAGCGACTACTTACATTATATGCGACCATCGCAAGAAGCTTTAACGACAAAGAAAGGATTTCCCGTGCGCTCGAACTTCTTGGCACCCGATGCGACGACACATACTGCCTTAATACATTCGCCATCATGGCTAAGACCCTCGGCGATGAAATTAACATGAAATCCGCTCTGGAAAAGCTGGAAAAACGCCTGGATGACCGCTTCTGTCTTACGACATATGCAACAGTGGCCCGCCGTCTTGGGGACAAGAAAGCGATGGCGAAGGCTCAAGGGCTGCTGGAAAAAAACATCGGCGAGGATTTCCGCTGCCTGACAGCTTACGCAAAAAACTGCATCAAGGTAGGCACTGAAGAGGATCCGCAAAAAGCGATGGCCGGCCTAAAGGAATATATCGAAGATCCCGGCACTCTAACCCTGTATCTGGAAGTCGCGGAATCTGACAATACCAAATAAATCTTGTGGAAAAAGCCGCGTTTAAGTATGTTTATCGCGGTATTTTTGATTTTCGGCTTATGCTAACCACCATCGCAAAACTCGCCGACCATGTCGGCAAAGAAGCAACCATCCGGGGATGGATGTTCAACAAACGCGGCTCGGGAAAAATATATTTCCTGCAACTGCGCGACGGAAGCGGCTCCACGCAGGGAATAGTTGAGGCATCAAGCGTTGACCCTCAAGTAATGGCGATCGCGGAAAAACTAACCGCAGAATCATCGGTCAAGGTCACCGGCAAAATCACACAACATCCAAAATATCCCGATTCCTACGAAATCCAGGTCACCGGCCTTGAAATCGTCCATCTCTGCAAAGACGAATATCCGATTTCCAAAAAAGACCACGGCCCGGACTTTTTGATGGACAACCGCCACCTCTGGCTGCGCTCGCAGAGGCAGTGGGCTATACAGCGCGTCCGCAACACCATAATCAACGCCACTTACGAATATTTGAACACCGAAGGCTTCATAAAGATTGACGCGCCAATCCTGACTCCGAACGCCTGCGAGGGCACCACCGAACTTTTCGGCATAGATTATTTTGACCTGGGCAAGGCTTATCTAAGCCAATCTGGCCAGCTATACATTGAAGCGGCAATTTTCAGCGTGGGACGATGCTTTGACTTTGGCCCGGTCTTCCGCGCGGAAAAATCCAAGACCCGCCGCCACCTCACCGAATTCTGGATGATGGACGCGGAGGCGGCGTTCGTTGAACACGACGAGAACATCAAAATTCAGGAAGGACTGGTCTGCCATATCGTCAAATGCGTTCTCGAAAAAAACGCTAAAGAATTAAAAATCCTGGAACGAGATGTTGAACCGTTAAAAAAGATCGTGCCTCCGTTCATCCGCAAGACCCACGCGGAAGTGGTCAAAGAACTGCGCGAAATGGGCTCGGACATTAAGGAAAATCACGACCTCGGCGGCGACGACGAAACCATGCTCACAAAAAAATACGACAAGCCGATTTTCGTCGAAAAATACCCGTCGGAAGTGAAAGCCTTTTACATGAAACGCGACCCGAAAGACCCTTCCCGCGCGCTTTGCGCCGACCTGCTCGCCCCGGAAGGCTACGGCGAGATCATCGGCGGCAGCCAGCGCGAGGACGACTACGATGTTCTGCTGAACCGCATCAAAGAGCACAAACTCCCGCTTTCCGAATTCCAATGGTATCTGGACCTGCGCAAATACGGCTCGGTCCCCCACTCCGGCTTCGGTTATGGGCTGGAACGCCTCGTCACCTGGATCTGCGGTCTTGACCATGTGCGCGAATCAATCCCATTCGCAAGAACCATCCTCAGACTAACGCCATAAATTAATGAGCAAACACCAATCAAACAAAATTAAATGGATCACCCTCGCTTCTACAGCCCTAATACTGATTTTATTATCGCTCCTTTTTGTAAATGGAGAACAAATCCAAGGATCTCTTAGGGATTTACAGGGTCTCTTTCCCAAAAACAAACCACCGTGTACGAAAATCATACCAATTCAAATCAACCAAACTGATACATTTAACCTAAAGCAAAGTATCAATCCAAGTTTGAACCTGATTTTTGTGGGTTCCTATTTTAAAGACATTGATAAATTTAAGGCTTTAGTTATTAAATTATTAGATGTTAATGGTAATGGCTATCAAATTTCCACCTCAGAAACATCAAACTGGTACAAGCAGGTGTATGGTTTCTTTGGAGTGGAACCTTTTAAATCAAATAAAAATAATTTCAAGGCTGCATACTCCGCATCCATTCTTCAAAGCGAGAGCGTACCTGAAACGACCCTATGTAATGTCAATAATGCGATCATTATCCACCTTCTTGATACCAACGCCCCCTCTTATGGAGTTGCCTTTGCCAAACCAAACTCGCTTTACGGCACACCGGAAATTTATGGCACGGTTACTCTGTATACCAAAACCAGTCAGGGCGAAGACATGGGTAATCAGATTGTCTTCCAGTTAATGCACGAAATGGCGCATGTTTTTGATATTACGCATTTTGATGTTGCTGGAAGCAATTTCCCCAGCAATGCCCCCACATATGATGAAGCAAAATCGTGGTGGAAAAACCTGATTGGTTATGGATGCGGACAACCTGGCATCCACGATTGCAACTCAGATTGTTACGAAAAAAAATCATGTGGAATTTGGGACTATGAAACGGAAGTCGGAATATTCACAAACAGAGAAAATCTATGCTTTGATAGCAATAACAACCCTCTTTCAGACTGCAATGTGGTTTTACAAAGAAAAACTTTCGATCCATCAACATTAATAAGAAATATCAGCTTCAAAGCTTCATACAAAGATGACTGCGCAAATAACGAACAAAACTGTCTCTACTTCGAAAATGGCAATTATAACTTTAAAAATAAACAGTATCAGGAATCATTCATTTGTAACAACTCTCCGAATATAATGACAACATCCGGTAACACAGCCTATTATAGCTGCGCTGATCAAAATGGTAATTTCAGACCACAAATTCATGGATCCATGACTGGAGCAAAATACAATTATGTCTATATTCAATTCATTTGTGAAAAAATTAAAAAAACATTAGGAAATACGGCAGGTATCTGCTTAAAACTGCCCTCGCTCTAAAAAACGGCATTTCCTAAACCACATAAATCCATCCTTTTTGCCGGGATGACCCACAGGCTTACACCCTAATGCGGTAATCCTTTACGGAACTATTGTAAATGTCCTTTTATCCGATATCATCGCTAATGGATTTGTTCCATTCGCAACAACATACCAGGTGTAAGAACCCGGTTCCAATTTTAACGTTGAATACGTAACAAAACAATAATTATCATAAACCCCTGCACAAATTTTCTTATCAACTTTGCCAAAGGAAGCCGAATTGAAATTTGGATAAAAATAAAGACTATAACTTAATGCATTAATTGTATAATGCCAGCTAAACAAGTTTGCCCCGGAAGAATTAAATTGATCATGGTCCATCGGTTCAATTAATGTCGGAAAAGCAGTCCTGTCCGATATCTTATTCGCCCTCCTGTAAAATGTAGCCCAGGCATATTCACAGATACAGATCCAATAATCATCATCCAAGCCGGAAGGTTTATTTACAAAAGATAATACATCCTCTGCATCTGCCTGCTTGTATAGGCAATACGTACTGTCAAAAACATGATCATAATTTCCCTGCTCGCCAAAAATATGCATAATCTCATGTAGCAATGATGTAACAGCAAAAAAAGTCGGCGTCTGTGCGTAATAATTATTTATAGAGCCGGGACACATCGAATAGCCGTTATGTTGAACGCATTTCACATTCGATTGATTTTGGCACTCTCCATTGCTCGAAACATCACTAATCAGCTTTTCGCCTGCTGTATCATAACCGCATCTTGCAAATTTATGCTTAAAATCCACATACAGCAAATAAATTAATTTAGTCCGCTCCATGTAATCAGGAAAACTGTTCGAATATATAAGACCCATATTTAACAAATCTGCCGGAATCATGTCCGCCATCCCCCCGTACTGGCCGACAATACCCTGTTTCGTTAGAATAACAAAAGCCGAAATATCAGGATCAGAATTCTGTATTAAAACCTGGGCCAGCTGGTTTTTGTCATACAACTGGTCAAAACTAAAATTAAATCTCTGTATTTTCACAGCCTTAATGCCTACTTTTGTCCTGGAACACAATTCATAACTGGCTTCACTTATATAACTATTTATCTCCTCATCGGATAGAATAAAAGAGTTTGTATCTACCAAAATATTTACAGGAAAATATTTTGCTGGGGAACAAAATTTCAATACACCAGCCTTTGAGGCATCGAATTTTGAATTAAAATCAATATTGGCCAGTCGGTTCTCTTCGGTCAAAGCCGGGATTTTATTAAAAAGCTGCAGGTTCACTGCCGGTGACATAATATTATCTACTGCGGAAATGTCCGATGGCGCTTTGACTAAAGGCACACTGCCCGAATTCTGTATCCGCAAATATCCCCGAAAAAATTCAAAAGAGCCCACATTAGCCGCCGTAACGGCGACTAAAATCAACACAGCTCCACCAAGGATTAAATATTGCCATTTCAGAAATTGTCGTTTTGTTTGCTTCTCACTCATATAAAAGACTATTGAAATCCACAATCAAATTATACCATAAAACAATATTTCACTAAAAACTGGCCTCATCCACTCACGAATGGTCAACAATACATACTTTTCTCCGTCCCCCAGATTTTCCAGACACTGCTTGGTTATTGTCCTCAAATCAGTAATCGAAGTACATTAATCTTTTAACATCATATATACGAATTTATTGCAGATTCAACTATAATTCAACTTATTGCACCCTGACTATAAAGTGTTAACATTAAAACAATCAAAAAAATCATTAAATAATCCTGAAAATACCCCTTGGTTCTCTCCCAGAACAAAAAAGCCTTCGCGGAATACGAAATCCTGGAAAAAATAGAGGCCGGAATCGTACTAAACGGCCCTGAAGTGAAATCCGCCCGCGCCGGACAAATAAATCTGAAAGGCAGTTTCGTGGAAATCAGCCCAAAACTGGAAGCGTTCACGCGCAACATCCACATCTCCCCATATAAAATGGCGCCCCAGGCAGGCTATGAACCGACCCGCAAGCGCAAACTGCTGTTAAGCAAAAAAGAGATCCTGCAACTCAAAACCCATCTGGATACCAAAGGATTTACCATCGTTCCTCTGGACTTTCATTTGAATAACAACCATATTAAAGTCTTAATCGGGGTCTGCCGCGGCAAAAAACAATACGACCGCCGCAACGAGCTTAAAAAGAAAGCGCAAAATCTGGAAATAAACAGGACACTTAAGAGATATTAATCCCGGAGGTAAAAGACATTTCACTGAAACAAAAAATCCGCCGGCGCGAACCCAACCCCTCAATTAGCCACCTCATTCCATGCAACAAATCTACGAACAACTGGTCAAAGGAATCAAAGAATATTTTGCCGTTAGCGGGCTCACCCGCGCCGTCCTGGGAATAAGCGGCGGCCTGGATTCGGCGCTTACGCTTAAGCTCGCCGTTGACGCCCTGGGCCCGGAGAAAGTCACCGCAATCTCCATGCCGGAAAGAGGAATTTCTCACCCCCTCAACGCCGACCACGCCAAAAAATTGTGCACGGCGCTCGGAGCGGAATTCTACAATGTGCCGTTAAACCAGTTTGTTGCCAGCTTCGGACATCTTCCGTGGGGAACCAACCCGCTTGCGGGACAAAATGTAAGAGCGCGCATCCGAATGGTGCTGTTATATCACTTTGCGAATTGCAATAACGCGCTTGTGCTGGGCACATCCAACAAAAGCGAACTCATGCTCGGATACGGAACAAAATACGGAGACCTCGCCGCGGATCTTGAGGTGTTGGGAGATATTTTTAAGGAAGAAGTCGTAAGCCTGTCGGATTTTGTCGGCCTTCCGCCGGAAATAATCGCAAAACCGCCGTCCGCGGAGCTATACGAAGGACAGACTGACGCCGCCGACCTCGGCGCAACATACAACGAGCTTGACCCGATACTTAAAAAAATGGCCATGGGAAAAGAAGGGCTGATTGAACGCGGAATCAGCGCCGCCCTGGTACATAATGTTTTCAGCCGCATTGAAAAGAACAAGCATAAGACAGAGATGCCGCCGATAATAAAAATCGCGCGCGCATAAAAACACCAGCCGGCGCCCGGATCACTTAACGGAAAAACAACATGAACGCTCTTTTCATCGGCCGCTTTCAACCTTTCCACATCGGCCACCTTTCTGTGATAAAAAAAGCGATAGAGGAAAACGATCGTCTGTTTATCGGCATCGGCTCAAGCGAAGCAAACTACCTGCCGGCCAATCCCTTCACCTGTTCGGAAAGATTTCAGATGATAGAAACGGCGCTGGATTCTGCAAAAATCCCTCGCGAAAAATACGAAATCGTAACCATTCGCAACATCGACAACTTCGCTCTTTGGGTGCGCCACATTGAATTATATATTCCTCCATTTGAAAAAATATACACCGGTTCCGACGCCGTAAAATACCTTTTTGAAGAGGAAAATCGCACATCAAAAACCTCTCACGAAATCGTCAGCGTAAAAAAAGAGTTGGCCGTTTCGGGAACAAAAATCCGTTCCCTGATGGTGGAAAGAGGCCAATGGGAAATGCTCGTACCGCCGGGCGTGGCAAAGCTGATCAACGACTGGGACGGCCCCGCCCGCCTGACCGCAGTTAAAGAAGCTTAGTTCATTAACCTGCCCGCCGGCTCAACGCGCCCCCGCGCCCCCGGTTGCCTTTTAAGAGTATGCTTGTATAATAACCTGGATTTCACAGCTTTTTAGCCGATTATCATTACCATTCGTGAATTATGGCCAAGATCAATCCTCTTATTTTTCGTGCATACGACATCCGCGGCATAGCCATGTCAACATCGGGCACCGGACTGGCCTCTGCGTCAACACCGGGCACTACCTCACCCGACCTCACCCCGGAAACAGCCAACCTGATCGGCAAGGGCACGGGAACATACATGAAACGCAAATACGGAACGCGAAACATGGTGGTGGGCCGCGACAACCGCCTTCACAGCGAATCCCTGCAAAAAGCCTTTATTGAAGGCGTTCTCTCCACCGGAGTTGATGTAAGCGACGCGGGGCTTTCCACTTCTCCGCTGATTTATTATTCGGTCTGCCGCTTCAAGATGGACAGCGGCGTGAACATCACCGCCAGCCACAATCCCAAGGAATACAACGGAGTGAAAATCGTAGGAAAAAACGCGCATTCGGTCTGTGGCGACGAACTGCAGGAAATCCTGAAGCTGATTGAAGCCGATGATTTTGATACGGGCGCGGGAACTGAAAAAGCGGGCGATGAAGCAACAACGAGCGAAAATGCGGCGAGCGCGGGCAACAAAAAAACCACCGGCATCCTCTCTCAAAAAACCGACAACTTTGAAACTTACCTCGCAGACATCGTTTCCCGCATCAGGCTTGGTCGAAAACTGAAAGTCATCATTGACGCCGGCAACGGAACCGCGGGCAAATTCGCGCCGCAGTTGCTCCGCGCAATCGGCTGTGAAGTGATAGAACTCTACTGTGACCTGGACGGGACTTTTCCAAATCACGAAGCCAATCCCGAAGATGAAAAAAACATGAAAGACCTCTCTGCGGCAATCATAAAAAACAACGCCGACCTTGGAATCGGATTCGATGGCGACGGCGACCGCGTCGGAATCGTGGACGAAAAAGGCAAACACTACTCCGCCGACTACCTGCTAATCCTGTTAGCCCGCGAACTGCTCTCCGTAAAGCCAAAAAGTCAGATCGTTTTTGATGTAAAAGTTTCTCGTATCCTGATCGATGAAATCAAAAAACTCGGCGGAATCCCCGTAATGAGCAAAACCGGCCACAGCTTTATTGAAGCCCGCATGCACGAATTGAACGCGCCACTCGCGGGAGAGATCAGCGGACATCTTTTCTTCGGCAAAGATTTTTACGATTACTACGGCTTTGACGACGCCACCCTGGCCGCCTGCAAGATCGTGGAAATCATCTCCAAATCCGACAAACCTTTCTCGGGACAATTCACCGACCTGCCTAAAATGGCCACCACTCCGGAATTCAAGGCCCACTGCCCCGATGAAAGAAAATTCGAAATCGTAAAAGAACTGACCGCGCATTTTTCTGAACTCTACGACTGCGTGACCATCGACGGTGTCCGCGTAAACTTTGACGACAAATCCTGGGGAGCGGTCCGATGCTCAAACACAAGCCCGAATCTGACACTGCGCTTTGAGGCCCCGGACCAAAAAAGACTGGCTGAAATCCAGGCCACCATGGTGGACGAACTGAAAAAATATCCGGAAGTCAGTCTGGCCTGGCACCACCACACATGAGCGTAGCCACACACGAGCGTGGCGAGTGTGCCTACTAGTTTAAGTTTTTGCCCCGGCAAAAACACCATATCCAAGCACCTATGAATACATCCATTTCAAGCGAAGCCACCCCCACTAACCACGCCGAGAGCCTGATCCGCAAACATCGTCTCTGGCGGCTGTTGGAAATAATCCCGGGCACGCTTTCATGGGGAGCGATTTTTCTCACCTTGATACTTTCCGTCTTCACGCCGAATCTCGTCGCCAGCTTTGTGATCCTATACACGATAATCTGGCTTTTTCGCTCCGTTAAGCTCTCCGTCAACCTGTACCGCGGATATAAATCAACCCGCAAAGCCATGAAAACGGACTGGCCAAAAATGATCGCCTTCAACGACTCTCCGGAAAAAATCGACTACGAACTGCGCCATACAAATCAGGAAGAAGATCCAAATAAATATTTCACCCTCTTTCATCTAAAAAAACAGGTGCAAAACCTGCAAACTGCAAAAGAATGGAAAAAATCAAAAGAGATATTCAACGCCATCATCTTTGTCACATATAAAGAATCATACGAGCTCATCCGCGAATCCGTAAAATCTTACGGAGAAAGCAAATATCCACCCTCCAGGATCATCATGGTCATGGCGGGTGAAGAAAGCGACCGCGAAAATTTTCTGGCCAACGCCGCAAAAATAAAACACGAATTCGGAGCAAAATTCATGCATTTCATGGTAACGGTACACCCCAAAGGCATCCCGGGCGAAATCAGGGGCAAGAGCGCAAACGCAACCTGGGCGGCCAAAGAACTGAAAAAATATATTGATGAAAAAAATATCGCATACGACAACCTTATCGTTTCGAATTTTGACGCAGACACCGTCGTCCACCCGCTGTATTTCAGCGAACTAACATTCAAATACCTGACGACCGCAAGCCGCATAGAAAAAGGCTACCAGCCAACTCCGATGTTCCACAACAACATCTGGGATGTACCCGCATTAGTACGCCTTGTGGCGCAGGGATGCACTTTCTGGCGCATGGCCGAAAGCATGGATAAAGACAAATATAAAAGTTTTTCCAGCCGCTCTTTAAGTTTCCAGACCGTTTTGGATGTCAATTACTGGGATCCCTCCGTGATTCCGGAAGACTCGCGCCAGTACTGGACGGCCTTCGCAATTTACGACGGCCGCCACCGGCTTGTCCCGATCTATTCTCCGATTTACATGGACGCGGTGCTTTCCGACACCTATATCAAAACCTTCAAGAGCCAGTACAGGCAGTTGCGTCGTTGGGCATGGGGCGTGTGCGACTTCCCTTTTGTCGCGCTCAACCTCTGGTACCATCCCAACATCAAAAAATCGGAGAAAATTTTTCGCATCTTTGAATTCCTGGAAAACAGCTTTTTTTGGGCGACCGGCCCGATACTGATGACCTTCACCGGCTTCATCCCGGGGCTTCTTAACACCGATTTCCGCGACACAGTGCTCGCCTACAACCTGCCACGGGTCATGAGCGACCTTTTGACTTACGCTTCCGCTGGCATCGTGATGTGCGCGGTCATCAGCTTAAGCCTTGTCCCGGTAAACAAAAAGAAAGGATGGATTGGACGGGTATCGCTGTCATTGCAGTGGATTCTTGTACCGGTGGTCAGCATAATTTTAAGCGCCATTCCCGCGCTGGACGCGCAAACCCGCCTGATGTTCGGCAATTACCTTGAATACCAGGTCACGCAAAAAACGAGGAAATAATAAAGTTTCATCTCAAAAAGTTTCGCTTCTCCGGGAAAAAACCAATCGTTTACTCGGCAACCAAAAAAGGAGCCACGCTTCATCAGCGCAACTCCTTAATTTATAATTCTTTATTTCGGCCCGATATTAACATTCGCGCCAGTTGATACCCCAAAGCCCGGCAAGTTGGCAGTCGGCGGATCAAAGAGAATATATTCGGCGGAATTCTTATCGGCATCCAACCCCTGGGCATGCATACCTGAAGGATTTTGGACAAGATCGCCGCCCTCCAGCACCGGCAAGTCGGTAATTTCATAATCGGGGTCCGTCGGACACCGAGTCTTAGTCGGATCCTGTTGATCCACGGCTTCCCCTTCACACGCGGATGTGGCAGGCATCCTTTCATAAACCATTCCATAATATCTCAAGAAGTTAAGATCATACAGACGCGCCCTTGAACGACCCGTTGGAACATCACCATAAGTCCCCTCACCCGCCGCTTCAAGAGAACCATCTCCTAGAATCGGCTTTGGGCTATATACCGCCCCGCCAATAGTATTTTGCGAAGCGATGGAACCCTCAATATACAGCTGGTTAACCAATAAGTCGCTACGGTTTTTTTCATCGGCAAAGTATGGCTCGCCGTTGGCATTTATGACAGGCGGCATAATTCCATCATACGAAAACAGACTTCCGTCGGCATAAATATTAGCCTGGATGTCGGTCACATTTGGCGCAATATAAATATTTCCGCCTTTATCGAATGCTTCATCCTTCAAGACAATGATCCCAAGCTTGGGCTTTGGAGGATCACCTTCGGGAAGAACATACAGATTTGAATTGATATAAACATCGGCGCCAATCACAATAAGAGTTCTTTCCCCCTGCCAGACGATGTTGGCATTCGGACTGGTTGGATTCGAAAAGACAACATCGTTGCCGTTTGAATAGTAAACCTTTGGCAATCCTCCTCCATCCAGCTGAAGCTTGCTAAGATTTTCAAGAAAGAATCCGGCAAACCCATCCATGGGATTGTATCCGGAAATAGTAATCGGCCCGGTTCCGGTCACCGCCGCAACTCCACCAATCAGGTTATATACATTCCTGGCAATCTGCTCGCGCAGGACATTTGTGCTTATATCGCCCAATGACCTGTAAGTTGAATCAGTCTGCGGATTACTGACCCCCGATGAATAGACGCTTCCCGTAATATCCGCCACCGGATTATAAATAAGGGATCCCGTCTTCCTCGGAAGCTTGTTGGAATAATATGCCGTCGCCCCATCTCGAACGATTGAATATACAGTTGGATCTCTTACCGTCTCCGGACCGGAAGTCTGGCAATCGTACGGAAGTGCAGATGAGTCCGTAAATACCGGCGTCATAGAAAATATTCCGGTTTCTACAAGCGTTGGTATTGTAACAAAATTCGGATCCTTGCATTCCGCCCCCGCCCGATCACTTGTATCATCGGGAGAAACAACATTGAAAACCATTTCAAACGGATCTCCCGCGCTGGTCTTGAATTCAACATTGCTGTTACAACCAAGTGAATCCCTACACAAAATGGAATAAGTAAAATCATTCGCTTTAAGATAGCTCGCCGCAATCGTATCTCCATTTACGGAATCACTTAAATCCGTTACTTCAATTCTCGGAACAAACCCCAAACTCAAATCGGTGGCTCCGGTATCCCTCAAACCACAGGCCCCAGTAATCGGATCGATCGTTCCAAAAGAACACCTGTTGTCAGATTTTCTCACAAGTGAAGCCATAACCGATTTCAGTTTCAAATCATGAGATGGAGGTGGAGTTACTCCGGTCGGCACAACCGAAAAATCATCATAAGAAAAATCAACCTTTCCGTCACCATCGGCATCCAAACCGTTCATTGAAGTGGTAGGCGCAAATGAAGTCACATAAGCTGTGAAAGACATAGGATCCACATCCTCATAATCACCAAAATCAATCGTAGTCAGAGGCTTGCTGACTGCACAATTACCCCCCTGCACAGAAGCTTTGCAGTCCACAGCCGTAGCGGCCGTCTGGTCGTAAGTTACGGAATCCTTCTCCCAGACAGGCTCAATCGTGATTTCATAATCGTCAGGATTAATGGGAAAACCGCCGACGGCCGATATTTTAAGATCAATCTTATACTCATCAATTCCATCCGCGAGAGGTGCATCAGATTTAGTAACGGTAGCCGGATCGGGCGTAATTGTAAGAGTGACAGTCAGAATCGCTTCAATCAATTCAAACAGCGGAAACTTGACTCCGGTAAAATTTATCCATCCCACATTATCACTCCAGGCATGGCTTATCCCGGGACCATTAGGAGTACATGGGAGGGCTTTGTTTACATACCCTGTACAGGGAGATGTAGGATTAAACAGCCATGTTGAACTCGGGTAAATATTATACTGTGCTGTCGCACAAGTCCCGGAATCCTCACAATTGAAACTTATATATCCCGTGTTATCCCCCCAGGCAAAACCGCGTAACAACCCGACAGTGGGTAAAGGCAAACCATCGTCGTAAAAACCATCGAGGGTTACCCCATATATATAGTCTCCACATGGAACCCCACGATTGGTGTAAGGCTTCGTAGGATCAACAAGAGGATCCACTCCATCCTCATCCTCATCAGCACAATACATGCTTATCCAGCCCAGATTTGTATCCCAGAACCAGCCCTTCGCGTTAATAACCGCAAGAGAATCAGACATCTGAAGACAAGCCTCATGTCCTGGAGCTGGCAATACCGGCGGGCCAATTGTCGGCTCAAACTGAACCACTCCGGCATTGGGCAATCCGTTAACCAGCACAGGCTGACCTTCATACAAAATATCCCAGCAGGGATCCGATGGAGTTCCAAGATTAGCGGCACTAGAACCCGGTGCACCGGTAAAAATCGCGGTAACCGCTTTATCGGCAGTCATTATCACTGTACATGTGCCGGTTCCGG
>Ga0209668_10000204_pt1 | contig 25204 bp, 19 predicted proteins | sample FrelakmetPLP11PL_FD_187150 | JGI IMG/M metagenome (GOLD analysis project Ga0209668, IMG submission 187150) | Freshwater lake sediment microbial communities from the University of Notre Dame, USA, for methane emissions studies - PLP11 PL (SPAdes)... | ecosystem: Environmental > Aquatic >...
TTGCGAACATACAGTCTGCTACCGCAGTATTATATAGGACCAGTATAGGTATTGGTTCGGCAGATAATATCAACAATCATTATACCTTAAGTGGTGATTCCCAATGTGTTCCATCGGGTGGTTCAGGTACAAGCGAACATTATACTTGTAATTTTAGTATATATTATCTTGCTGATGCAACTGATGTTGGCTCTGCAAACAGTGCTGATAATTGGTCATGCACGATGACGGCAACAGACCTACTTGTGACCAGCGACCCTGTTTCTGTTACCGCTGAGGTTAATACTCTTACCGCGATCAATGCAACATCCCCTTTATCATATGGAAGTGTTAATCCTGGATCAAATACAGGTAGTTATAACCCAACTGTTACAGTATCAAATGTTGGTAATAACATTATTGATCTTAATGTGCAGGGGTTGGATATGTGTTCCGACTTCCCTACATGTGTAAACAATGTAATTGATGTGACAAACCAAGAGTTCTCGTTAACAACATTTACATATGGTGCTGGGACATCACTTTCTGGAAGCAATCAACTTTTGAATATTGACCTAGATAAACCAACAGATAATCCGTCAAATAAATCCCAAATCATTTACTGGGGGATAAGTATACCAGGTGGACAAATAAAAGGTGTTTATACGGGCTTGAACACTATTTCTGCAGTAGCAAATTAGTTTTTCTTTGTTGTTTTCTTAGCCTTTGCCTTAGCTTTAGTTTTAGTGGCCGCTTTTGGTTTTGCAACCGTCACTGGCTTCTTAGCTATTACGGCTTTTGCTACTATCTCTTTTGGTGTTTCCATTTTGCCGCGTAATTCTAATGCTCTAAGCAATCTATCCAGTTTTTCGTTAACCGTTTTTAACTGTTCGGCTAATTCGGGATTTAATCCTGGTGGCTTTGGTGCCACATTAAAGGGAGGTTTTCTATTATCACGGTCATCTTCTTTTTGTCCAAAACACTCGCTGCAATAAACTGGCTTACCGCCTGATGGTCTAAAAGGCACCTCACATCTTTTTCCGCACGAATCACATGTGGCAGAAAACATTTGCTTTTCACCATAATTAGATCTACTATTGCCCCTATCGTTTCTATCGTTGCCACCATCTCTATCGCCTCGCATATTAAAGCATTCTCTACAGTAGACAGGTTTATCGCCGGATGGTCTAAAAGGAACTTCACATGGTTTCCCACACTCTGCACATGTTGCCTTATACATTTCTGGTCGTTCTGAGTCTCGTCTATTATAACCACCACCAAAGCCTCCACCTCGGTTTCCACCTCTATCATTACCTCTATCTCTATTAAAATTTCCCATTTTGTTTATTTAAAAAATATATAATTCAATATATCAAAAGCACACGTTGAGTATAGAGGTTTAAAGAAGAATACACAAGGCGTCTATTCAAGGCAGCTCTCGGTCACGTTACCATAATGGTCGGCTAGATATATGAAGTCATAAATGTCAATAATTGTGTCAGAATTTGTGTCCTTCCCTCCACATCCATCATAGATAATCTGGTCAGCACACGTTTTGGTGTAGGCTCTAGCAAAGTATGTGAAGTCATATATCGTAAGTTTGTTATCATTATTCATGTCGATAGGCCCGCAGATAAATTCTTCAACACCATCGGTTGGCGTAACCACAGGAGTAAACGTGGGTGTGAGGCCTGGCGTACTAGTGATCGTTATTGTGGGTACAACTGTGCCAGTAGGTGTGATTGTCGGTGTTATTGGTACTTGTACATTTAAGGTTATCCCGGTTGCAGTTTTTAAGACATCACCTGCATTTCCAATAGAACTCGCTTTTGTAATGCTAGTAAATGAAATGATTGAGCTTCCTCCCTGTAACGGTTTAACCAAAATAGCCGCAAGCTTTCCAGAACCAAGTTTACCGCCAGATTGGGGTGGGACAGCATAGGTAAAAGAGACTTTCCCACCTTCTATTTTTGACGGCGCAAGAACTTTTGTAAAAAACGTTCCTTGAGTAACACTTTCTATTAGCAATTTTGATGGATCGTAGTTTAATTCCACAGTAATAGCCGTACTTGTGGCCCCACCTGCATCGAACATCACGTCGAGTGACACAGAAGTACCCAACACAATTGGTTCGGTGGGGCTACTAATAGAAACAATCACAGTCTTCGTATCTCCTGTTTCCGGCAGGCTGTCAATGTACTTGTTGTTCTGTAGGTATATCCATATGGCTAGGGATACGATACAGGTAATTATGCCTATAATAGTAAGTAAGAATGTTCTTTTTGATTTCGAATACTGTTTAAATCGGTTCTTTATATTCATTTAGCCCAATTTCCCACTATAAGGTTGTAATCAAATATATTATATGGAATTCCGAACTGAGTAACAAGTAAGTTGTAGTCGTTGATATTCACGTGATCACCTAATTTATCGCCAGTTTCTGTTATGTCACCGGGGATGGGAATAGGGGAGGATGTGGGGGTTGGTATTGTCAATAGAGTGCGAACGGTAAGAGTATTGTCAGCACCTGTTGCTGGGAAAAGAGAACGATCAGTTAAGATGTTTTTAATGAGACGATAATTGAATGGACTAGCGGAAGTAAGAGATTGAGGGAAAACCCAACCTAAAAAGTCAATATATTTAGTTTTTCCATAAGGAATATCTGGGAAGTCAATTTTCCAGGGATCGCTAGTAAGCATATATTTTTGAGTAGTTGTGTTCTGAATGAGAAAAAGTGGAAGAGTTCCGCGAATAAAATCACGATAACTATAAAAAAGTGGTTGCTGACCACTAAGGCAACCACGACGAAGACTATGGGTTGGATCAGAACAAACGGGAAGAAGTCGAGCTTCATTTTCTGGCGTTTCAAGTTTCCCCATTAAAACTTTATCTTTGAGCAGGTTACCGTAACTTTGGATTTTTTCGAGGGTACCTAAAATTATGTAGTAACGAAAAAAAACTGAGTCGCCTGGATTAAAGGTAAACTGACGAAGAATTGAAACAACAGTTCCTGTTGTTTCTCCAGAGTCGTAATTCCCCCAAAGAAGAAAACTCTTGTCGTTTTCTATGTCAGGGAACCAATTGCCAAAGACAAAACCAATACCTTGGCTATTGAGTTGATTAGTTTTGGTAAGGGCGAACCAACCTCCAGTAGTGGCATCTTTTAATCTGACTGGAGTATCTTGTCCAAAAATATGTTGATCTACTCGGTAACTTCCATCTGGATTGCTGATAATTTGAGTAGGAGCATTGGCAGTTCGAATCGGTGACCAAGGAGTACTAATACTAGTATTTGGAATTCCTCCCCATTTGTTAACAACTAATGTTACTTCAATGACTCCATCGCCTAAATCGCGCACATTTTCATTCATAAGCATCTTATTTTCTTGATAAGTTCTTGGTAAATGAGCATGTTGAGGCCAAGTAATGAAAGAAATACTATTATCTATATTGTTAAATTCGGGCAAAATATTATTGAACAAGGGAGAATATAAACTATGAAGAAGCAGTTGGGGATATGGGGCTAAGTCGCTTGTTGCATAGTATCCAGCTTGATGCATATCTCCATCAACTGCAGGTGCAGGAAGGTTATAGGGAATAGTATGCTGAAAGACTTCGTCGACCCATTGTCCCTTTTGGCGTTGAAATGGTATTAGCTCTCCATTTCCCGGTGTAGCAATTGAATATAGTTGGCCACCTTTACCTACTTTAATACTCCAGTTATTCCCTAATTGAGTGTGGGTAAGAAGACGATAAAAGACCTTGCTTTCATTACCACCGGGCCAATCTGCTGGTTTAGGAATATTTTGGGGCGATATGGAGAAAGACCATAAAGTAGGTTTAAAAGGAAGAACGGGACTTGTTGGAAGGAAAGAATAGACTCCGTTTTCCTGGGCTTTAATAGATAAAGGAAAGAGAAAAGAAAAAATTATGACAACAAGTATAATATATTGACTTACATTCTTCATTTCGCCCAATTTCCCACTATAAGGTTGTAATCAAATATATTATATGGAATTCCGAACTGAGTAACAAGTAAGTTGTAGTCATTGATATTCACGTGATCACCTATTTTGTCGCCAGTTTCTGTTATGTCACCGGGGATGGGAATAGGTGTTGAAGGCGCGACTTTTTGACGATAGATCTTAATTTTCCCACCAGTAGTATCGGTAAATTGGCCGTTCGCGTTTGTGGTTATTGTTCCTGTTCCATAGAATAGGCGTTCAAAAACCGTATTTTTCGGCAGTCCCGTAACGGTAAAGGATGATGTGCTATTTGGGGTTGCGATTACGTAGTAGCGATTATCTTCACCTTTGGATATTATATGGTCAGCCTTGTATATACGGTTTGGAGCAACTAACCCTGGAGTAATTTCCTCAAGATATCCACCAACTCTAGCAATGACCTCGCCGTATTTTCCGCCATAATGAGGTGTAGTGGCATCAAATTCCCAGAATCTAATACCATTGATTCCAAGTACAATTGAGTTGAAAACGTCAAATTCCATCTGAGCTTCGTCAAAGCCAATATTGGGATCTGTGCCTCCTCCACCGTATTCTCCCCAGCCACGAATAAGAAGATAGGTAGATTTAACTGTAGGAATTTCTTCACGCAACTGCACTAGGGTTCTGGTTTGGGCCGCATTGGTAGTATTATCGTTACGATGACTGCTGATGACGGCGGCCTTGGTTCTAGTTATGAAGTTAACTAGATTGGTATGAAAAGGATTTAAACTTATATTCACAAAATTGAGGTGTGCAGGAACGTTCGGATACGTCTCTTTTAAGTAGTCGTAGCCCATAAATAAATTGTCGCGTGCAATCGAAGCTTCTTCAGCAGCATAAAATAGGAAGCGATTCGGACGAGACATTTGATCATGAATTTCGGCCTTGGATGTTGGGTTCCACCAGCCATCGTTTGGCTCGGGAGTACCTGGATTATCATAGTAGTGTGGGATCCATGGGGTACCTTGAATTAAGTAAACCCCATATTCCTCTGCGAGATTATCATATCTGATACTAGCGCCAGGCACAACGTTGTTGACATGGTAAACATTCACCATTCTATCCCAGTATTGTGGATCTAGCATAGAAGCTCCGCCAGGACGCGGTACTTGATGTGTGCCATAAAGGAACCAGCGTTGCCCATCAATAATCCATGTTCCTTGGGAGTCAAAAGTAACGTTTGCAGCCGCGTAGACAGGATTGAATAAAAATCCTCCCAAAAATAATAGAACAATAATTGTAATACGCCACGTCATTTGTCTATTTATTCCAATTTTCAACAATTAAATTGTAATCAAAAATAGTATATGGAATTCCGAACTTAGTAACAAGTAAGTTGTAGTCGTTGATATTCACGTGGTCACCTACTTTATCGCCAGTTTCTGTTATGTCACCGGGGATGGGAATAGGTGTCGAAGGCGCGACTTTTTGGCGATAGATTTTAATTTTCCCACCAGTAGTATCGGTAAATTGGCCGTTCGCATTTGTGGTTATTGTTCCTGTTCCATAGAATAGGCGTTCAAAAACCGTATTTTTCGGCAGTCCCGTAACAGTAAAGGACGTTGTGCTATTTGGGGTTGCTATTACGTAGTAGCGATTATCCTCACCTTTGGACACTATATGGTCAGTCTTGTATATACGGTTTGGAGCAACTAACCCTGGAGCAATTTCCTCAAGATATCCACCAATTCTAGCAATGACCTCGCCGTATTTCCCACCATAATATGGATGAGGAGTATTAGATGGTAGTTCCCAAAACATAATTCCATTGATGCCAAGGGCGATTGAGTTGAAGACGTCAAATTCCATTTGATCTTCTTTAAAGCCAATATCTGGATCTTTACCTCCACCGCCATATTCTGTCCAACCACGAATAAGAAGATAGGCAGATTTAACTGTTGGAATTTCTTCACGCAACTGTACTAAGGTTTTGGTTTGAGCTGTATGGGTAGTATTATCATTGCGATGACTGCTAATAACAGAGGCCTTAGTTCTAGTTATGAAGTTAACTAGATTAGTATGATAAGGTATTAGGCTGATATTTATAAAATTAAGATGTATGGGAACATTCGGATATGTTTGCTTTAGATAGTCATAGCCCAAAAACAAATTTTCTCTCGCAATCGAAGCCTCTTCTGCGCCATAAAACATAATTCGACGAGGACGAGAGATTTGGTCTTTGATGTAGGCTTTGGCGGTGGGATTATTCCAATCAGGCCATTCAGAAATCCAAGGATTGCCTTGGGTGAGGTAGACATTGTATTGAGCGGCGAGTAAATCACGTTTACCATTATCCCATATACCACCGCTACCATCATGTTCAATGATTGTATTATTAAGGTGATAATAATTAGCCATTCTATCCCAGTTTTCTGAGTCTAATATGCCCGTACCTTTAGGGCGGGGGAGTTGGAAAGTGCCATACAAAAACAAACGCTTGCCATCTATAATCCAAGTACCTTGTGAGTCAAAAGTAACGTTTGCGGCCGCATAAACTGGGGAAAACAAAAATCCTCCAAAAAATAACAGGGCAATGACTAATAAACGGCGCATAATATATGATAGGCAACTAAAGTCTTTAATAAATATATCATATATGTAATAAAGTTAGTATTTTTGTATGTTACCGAAACTTACTTATAACGTAATACAATACTTATTAACATAAGAAAATGAATGTACTATCTTTAATTCGTGCAAATTTTGCAACAGGTTTAGTCGTTACATCTACAGTTTTAATAACATCAACAGCGGCAGTAAGGCTTGCTTATGCGACACCAAGTGTATCCGAACCCGAGAGAAGCTCTGAAGTCTCTGAAGGAGGATCAATTTTTGGAGTAGATACCACGAACATTGAACCAACTTTACCGCTAGAATCACCTACACCTAAAGCCGTTTTACCACAATCTGGCTGTGTAGTAACAATATTTGGCAAAAGATACAACATTACAACTTTAGTAAATAGCCACTCGGGTGGGAATGTGTTTACCTGTGGAGCTGATATGACAGCATCATATAGGTCGAGGCATGGAACAGATGTATCGAGAATGAATAGATATCTTATAAATTCTAATGGCTCAGTTGGATCTTCGTCCTCAAATGTTGCGAATAATACAGGAGTTGGGGGACAAAGTCTTGATTTGACATCTCTTGCATTGCATAATAAGGCAGGTGATTGCTACATAGCATATAATGGAGTTGTATATAATGTCTCAAACCACCCGTCATGGAGTGGATGCGGGCATCATGGTATACAGGGTGGAACGGATATAACTTCCAAATTTCCTCACTCAACTAGCTATTTATCTAGCTTGCCGGTAGTAGGAAGATTAGTAGGTGGATCAACCACAGGTGGTGGAAATAATAACGGTAATTTTAATGATGATGATTACGAAACAGATAATTATGAAGATTAATGTAAAGAAGTTAATAATTATATTATTTGCCATCTTTGTTGTAGTATTTGTTCTTGCATATGTTTATAAAAGGGCCACATATGTTAGTGTGCATGTAGTCACAGACAATACGCTTATTACAATCTCATTAACAGAACTTGCGCAATTTGATGGAACGGACGATAATAAACCTATATATATAGGAATGAATGGTTACGTTTATGACGTATCAGCAGGAAGGGATTATTACAAGGTCGGTGGTGCATATCATTATTTAGCAGGGAAGGATTCCTCAAACGAGCTAAATTTGATTGGAGGGGATATAATAGCTAGGAAGTATAAAATAATTGCAAAGCTTGGTGAATGAGAAACAATATAGGCAGACTTCTGATAATCTTATCACTTTGTATAACCCTTGGCCTATGGCTTAATGTAAAAGAGGGAGAGAGTCTGCTTTCAATTTTTACAAACTTCAGATACTTAGGTCAGATTTCTGCGTTAATAGGCGTAATGCTCTTTGTGTGGGAATTCGTATTGGCTATTAAAGCCCATTGGTTAGAAAATATATTCGGTGGACTCGATAAACTGTATCAAATTCATCATGGTGTTGGGGCTTGGGCTTTTGTATTCTTGATCAATCACCCATTATTGCTCGCTATAAATACTTTACCGGACACAAATGGAGCGTTAACATATTTCTGGTTTGGAAACATGCTCTCCTACAATCTTGGGATTATAGCGCTATATAGTTTATTGCTGTTAATTGTTGCAACTATATATTTTAAGCTTCCATATAATATTTGGTACAACACACATATCTATATGGGCGTTCCGATGTTCTTTGCCATTATTCACACATTTTTAATAAAAAGTGATATATCAGAGAATCAGTTCTTAAAGTTATGGATTTATTTGTGGCTTGGTATTGCTCTTGTTTCATATATATATAAGAGGTTTTTATATAAGTATTTAACCTCAAGGTACGAATATGTTCTTGAACGGATAGAAAAGGCTGGCGATATATTAGTTTTGAGCCTAAAACCCCTGAACAAGAAAATGAACTTTAGACCAGGACAGTTCGTTTTTACAACGTTCGATAGTAAAGTGACAGGTGGCGAATCTCACCCATATTCTTTTGCGTCAAATCCAAATGATGAGAATATCAGATTGGGTATTAAAAGGCTTGGTGACTATACATTAAAGCTTCCGTCGTTAAAAGTCGGCACAAAAACAGAATTGATCGGACCTTTTGGCAACTTTTTTGATCGTTCATTTGTAAAAGATTACAACGAGGTGTGGATTGCGGGTGGAATTGGAATCACCCCATTTTTATCCATGCTGGAATTTCGTAAAGAGGAGAGATCAGCCAAGGAAATAACGTTTTATTATTCGGTAGTTAATAAGGAAGAGGGGGTTTTTAATAAATATATTCAATCAGTTGTGGGCCAGATACCAAATTTTTCATACAAAATGGTTTGTACGGCGAAAGATGGATATTTAAATGCGGAAAAAATAAAAAATAGTAATGGCGGTTCACTTGAGAATACGCTGTTTTTTGTTTGTGGTCCAAAACCAATGATGGCTTCTCTGAATGCCCAACTAAGAAGCGGGGGCGTTAAACAGCAAAATATTATTTTTGAAGACTACAGCTTACGTTAAATGAAAAAGATGAACGTGATAGTTACAATTGTGATGGTAAATTTTTTCCTAATATTAAGTGTATTGATTATTGTTAACGCGACGAAGCCTTCTCTAAATATTTCAACCTTACCAATAATTACTGTAACACCAAAGGCTACTACAAAAAGCAATGCCTGTATAGTTACTATAAATGGAAAGTCGTATGATGTCACGGCCCTACAGATAACACATTCCGGCGGTAATGTTTTTATTTGCGGTACAGATAACACATCAATATTTTTCAGACAGCATGATCAAAGATTTTTAGATTCAACAATGAATGAATATCTGAACTAATGGTTAGTAGCTTTTACGGCACCGATGCAGCATTTATTAATCCGCCAACTGAAGCAATTCCAATTATAGCTTGCGGAGATACACATCTAGACCCAGGTTTGGCTCAAACGGTAAAATTCTGGGATACGTTTTCACAACATTTGACTGATACCTACGGAGATTTTAGGCTTGTTTTGGGTGGGGATATTTTTAAATCGGAAGACCTTGAAGGAGCAGAGCCAGTCGCAGTTAGAGCACTTTCCGTATTTGAGGAAAAGGTATGTCTGCTTGTAGGAAATCATGATCCAAAAACATGGTATTCAAGTTTGCCGAATACTCCTATACAAGTATATGACCATGCAATTTCTACAAGACTAGATGGTAGTCGGCTTTTATACCATCATGGTGATCAATTAATGCCAAATGGTGGTGATATAACCAAAAGGAAACTGTTTAATACGGGCGATAGTATCGATAGATGGCTTATAGAAAAATTCGGCCTAAGCGGAGCGGGTAGAAAAGCTCTATGGTTAAGCCATTGGGGACAAATTTTAATTTCCTTAGCACGTGTTCCATCTAATACAACAGCTGTTTTATTTCACACACACATACCAACCCAAATTAAATTAGGTGGAAGAAGGCAGTTAATTAATCCTGGTGGCGCGTTCAATTATAAGCCGAATGGTAGTATGGATTTTACGCTTTTGACAGATAATGGTAAAACAATGGAAATACAGGGAAGGCATTACGATGCAAAACGAACTAGTATTGAGCGGGATGATAAATATTTAAAGGGTATGCATAAGAGAATTGATGTTTGATGAATTACAAAATTGGTCTATAATCAAATAGTTAACATTAGTTTTTGCAGATATAATGCGTTCAAAAATCATCTTTATTATTTTAGGAATTGTACTGATTTGCTGTTGCGTTTCTATCGCAACTTCTTTTGCTGTTTATTTTAAATGGCAGGATATGTTTGGTTGTGAATTTGGACAAATAAAATCTTATTCGGGAACTGTAAACGAGGAATGCGCAACAATAGGGGTTTTGGTTGAACCAAAGGGATCATACGAAAGAAGTCTGGTTGTAACCCGATCTTTATGGAGTGGATGGGATAGAACTCAACCCGAGAGTGAAACTGTTACTTATCTGTTGAACCCCGAGACCAAGACGATACAGCTAACTGGAATTCAATCAACCGATATTTATACCTTAAATGTCAATTCGTATAATAAAAGGAGTGTCAACCTGACAGTCGCTGGAGTGTCGGTGAAGCCGAAGGGCCAGGCAGGAATCGATTTTACAGATTGTGAATCTCATGATTTTACGATCTTGTATGGGGAAGAAGTTGAGCTTGACACATGTACGATGGATGTGGGTGTTGTGTGGATTATTAAGTACCAGTAAAGGTCTAAAGTAGTATAATATATACATAACTTTTTGTTATCCTAAACATGAAAAACAAAACCGCAAATCCGTCTCCTCTTGGCTCGCTTGGATTCGGAATGACAACGGTGCTCTTTAGTGTTGTAAATGCTGGATTTTATAGCTCTAACGCCATGCTGTTATCCATGGCAATTTTTCTTGGTGGAATCGGGCAAATTATTGCTGGAATTCTAGAGTACAAAAGGGGAAACACATTTGGTTTCTTGTCGTACACGATGTTCGGTCTGTACTGGGAGGTAATTGTTGGTATAAATCTTCTACCTGTATTTGGGTTATCGGTTGCTGCCGAGTCTGGATTTATAGGCGTTTTCTTTTTACTCTGGACGGTTTTTTCGGTGATGCTTTTAATTCAGACATTTAAAATGGATAAATTTACAATTTTCATTTTTGTGACAGTCGTTCTTTTATTTGGAGCGATTACACTTCGCCAGTTAACAGGTCTAGATTTCTTTGGGAAATTTAGCGGATGGATTGGCATTTTGTGTGGAGGATGCGCAATGGCTTCTGGGTATAAGGCATTAAATAACAAGAATAGCTAAGCCAACGCTTACCCCAATAATTCCAACGATCTTTTGTAAATTTAATGACTCTTTAAATAGTATTGCGGAAAATACTGTAATGGGCGTAATTGATGCGGTGTTGATTATGCTGACGATACCAATATTTGGAGTGACGTTAAAGGCATACTGCATAGCAAGATTGAATGCGCCACAGCTAATACCTAAAAGGATTAACTGCACATATTGTTTTCCGTTTATTTTGGGAACAACTAGCCCCTTGTATTTAATTTCACTAAATAAATTGATTGCGTACATCCCTGTCACGAATATATTTAGATAAAACCCACGCACTATAGGTGTAATGCCTTGTTCCAAAAGCCACTTAGAGACTAGCGTTAAATTTCCAAAAAGAAAAAATGCCATAAACGTGGGAAGTATCCACGATCTTGAAACGGCTTTTCCTAAAGATCCTTTCGGGGCCTGTTTTTCTATTAAGATAAATCCTGAGAAGATAATAATAACTAGTATAGCTATTACGGTTTTAGCGTTTATTACTGATCCAAAAAGCAAAGCTGCTGCAAATGTTGTGTAAACGGCATAACTCTTTTGAATTATCAAACTATATCCACTATTTGGTGCCTCTTTAATTCCTTTTAATGAGTAAATATTGCCTAAATAACTAAATAGATATGTTGCAATAAAAATAATTGATAGATGCCAAAGGCTCAGAACAAGATTAATTTTTTCAGCAAGAATTATAATAATATACAATGGAACGGCAGGCAGAAACATCATCAGCATATTTACTGCGCTTGGCATTCCTTGTCTTTGCAAACTTCTCAAAATCAGGTAATAAGAAATTGAAAAGACAAACATTATTCCGCTATAAATCAACCAGTCCATTAATGTATCTGTCTATAAGCTATTAATAAATTTTCTCTAACTCTTTTAATAGATTCATCATCAAGCACGGAGCAACTGACAGCCTCCAGTCCTAGCTTTTTGAATTCGGCTTCAATTTCAGCAATATGCTCAGGCGTTGTCTCGTCTGATTTTGTTAAAATTATGATCTCGGGCCTGTTGTAAAGATCTTCGCTAATTTCCTTGATTTCAGCTCTTAGAGACTTATAGGTTGCAATTGGTTCGGTATTTTCATAGCTTACAAAATGGGCTACCAGCTTACAGCTTTCTGTGTGTTTTACAAATTTTGTGCCTAGACCTTTGCCTTCAGAAGTGCCTTCAATAAGACCAGGAAGATCCATTAATCGTACTCCGTCCATCAAACCTAACTGAGGTTCTAGGGTTGTAAAAGCATATGGTGCAATTTTGGCTTTAGCATCAGAAAGGGAATTAAGCAGGCTTGATTTACCAGCGTTTGGATATCCTAAAAAGATGATGTCAGACTTAAGTTTTAGTATTAATGTGATATCTTTTTTTACGCCTGGTTCACCAGTTGAGCTCAGCGTTTCATCGGGATGTCTTCTAATAGTGATATTGCCAAAGCCTCCTAGTCCACCTTTAAGAATTTTCTCCACTTGATTATGCTCAGAGATTTTGAATGGAACACGGTTGCCAATATGGACCTCAGTTGTTAAAGGAACAAGTAAGGTTATATCTTCACCATCGGGTCCAGTAGCGTGCTTACCCGCACCATTTTTGCCGCGTCCCGCCTCGTAAGTTCTTCCAAAATCAAAACTTGTAAGGTCGTACACGTTTTCTGATCCCCTAAAAAAGACATTACCTCCAAATCCTCCATCACCACCGTCTATACGGTCAAGATTCATCGCGTCCGAGCCGTTTCCACCTGCACCCGATTTAATTGTTATATTGATTTTGTCTTTAAGCATAGCGGTACTATTATACAGGAAACCTAGACAATACGGGCATTTCTAAAGGCGAATTTCATTACAAAAAAGTAAATGCCCCATCAAATAGTACTAGAGATTATTGGTCATATTCTTGATCTTGATAAAAGGTTAGAACTCATTCCACTCATGAGTGGTATAATTCTATAAGTTAATAGCATGGATATGGCGGGAAATCAATTTGAAAATTGGTCAGAGTATTCTGTGGGAATGGAGAGGAATGGACTTAGTTTTACAGAAAAGCCTTGGGATCTTGAAAGTAGTCAATATGTTGGTATGCAGGTAAAAGATTTCATACCAATCGCGTTACGTGAATCTCGATTTTGCCCAGGTGGATTTGCTCCTACCAGAAGCAATAGGGTCCATGGAGGTATCATCCAAGCCAACTTTATTTATTTTAGAGTAAAACCACTTGAGGCCCCTGGCGAAATTCAAATCGCAAGAAACATTTTCGTTCCTGTTGGAATAGGGCCCGATGGCTTAATGGAAACAAATAATCCATTAGAACGGAATTTGCCTCCAATTGATGAATATGGTTTAGCGATTGGGTCACGTGTTGCTTTAAATAATTTAGACATTCCTGGTGGTGTTATTGATTGGGCACATTTCCCTATGTTAGATATTATAAAACCACCCACTTCAGAAAATATTGCATATGTGATTGATCAGATTAGAAAACGAACTGGTCTAGAGAGATTTTTTATTATTAGAACTTCTGAACATGGAATGTTCATGTTTTCACCAGAACTTGTTGATGAAGCTCGTTGGTTAGATATCTGTAATAAAGCCGCAAAAATGAATCATTATGAAAAAGATCATGATGACGTATGGATAGATGAAAGATGGTTAAGATGGAATCAAGGAAATTTCCATGATGAATTGGGAGTTAATACGCAACAAGTATGTGGTATTATGCGAATCGATGCCGTTCCTCCTTATAAGCCTGAGATCCCAATTATTGTTGCGGCAAGCTTTTAACTTGAAATTCCCGTTAATGGGTTCGAATTCCTGGGAAACCTACCGCCTTTTTTAATAAATGAAAGCTCCCCCCGTAGACAGGTTCAGAACTTTGAACAGGGGAAAGCTAAGGAATAATTACCGACCACATATGGGGTTACAAATGCGCACATCAAACGAGTTACTTTATTAACTGATTGGTTTGCACACATTAATCATTTTGGTTATATTGATAACACAAGATTTGTAGGTATATGAAATTTAAACGAGAAAAAACGTTGTTGATCCTGTCATTAATTGGCGTAGTTATTACCCTCATTCTTTCCATTTCCTTGCAGTTAAATTTTACAGGTTTACCAGAAACAGGTTCTTCTACAATAGGGAATCAATTATCTGCAGATTTCACTCACGTTTCTGTATCTGACAAGAAATTTTCTTTAGGTCGCACTTACACCAATGAGGCTGAGTTTGATGTTCAAAATTTAAGCAAATTATCAAGCTTAGCATTGAATTTAAAAATCCAATACAAAAGTTCTGATGGCTGGATTCAAGTGGTGTTAATTACTGATAAAGGCCAGCAATTGATGATCTTTGAAGATTTGGCCATCTTTCATTTGGATAATTTAGTTACCATTAATAACGTTTGTCAGGAAACATGTTTACTCAATACTCAAAATGCTCAGAAAATTAAGATCTTGGTAGGTAATGCTGATCTGACAATTAATTCGATCAGCTATAACGATGTAGATAAGGCTGTAGGAAATTATGAGGCTCAGGCAGAGAATCTAGTCAATAAGCAACAAGACTATCGCATCCAGCAAATTAAGTCCTTTATCAAGACTAATAATCTTCCTTGGACCGCTGGAGCAACAAAATTTTCGCAAGCCAGTTACAATGAACGTATTCAGCAAGATACTCATCAACAGGTTACGGCAAGTTCAATTCTCTATAATTACTATCAGGGTGGTGTATTTACTCTGACTGCGCCAATCAAAAAGGTGGCGAGTACATCCTCTGATAATAGTGAAATGCCTCCAGCCAGTTTTGATTGGCGCAACGTACATGGCGAGGATTGGACAACAGGTGTAAAGGCGCAAGGGTATATGCCTAGTTGTGGAGCTTTTTCTAGAGTTGCCATATTAGAAAGTAATATTAATCTCTATTATAACCAGCATTTTAATTTAGATTTGTCGGAGCAAATGGCGTTTGACTATGGAGTTAATGGATATGAACAAAGTAGAATCGATGGCTGGATTGTGCCAAATTATTCACAAGATCCAACATGTAATCTAGATTGGAATTCGAAAGTTAATTGGTCACTTGCTCTTAATGGAATAGCTGATGAGCGATGTGATCCATATGTGGGTTGGGGCGGATTTGATCCTATTCTTAGTGATGGAGGTGGTGGTACAATCTGTTCAAATTGGTTAAGGCGTGTTTGGCGTTCAGCAAATTGGAAACAATATTTCACTCCATATTACTCAGATAAATTTAGAGAAGGTTGGAAGTATACTGATTACCCCAACAATGCCAGTTGTTTATGGCGAAAAAACAATTCATATGTCCCAAGTGAAGATGAGTTTAAGAAGTTATTAATTAAGAATGGCCCTATGGCAACATGGTATCCAGCTCTCACACATTCAATGATGCTTGTTGGCTATGGTACAACTAATGATTGGACAACCCAGCAAGTTTGCCAATTAAATTCTGCCAATTCTTACAATGCAATGTCTCAATATTCCTTATGTGCACAGCAGGGATGTATCTCAACACCATGTGATCAAGACCATGTTGGCGCAAAATATTGCATTATTAACACTCCTGTTCAATGCACAATGGATACTCCAAATAATTATTCAAATAAAGTAATAAGAGACGGTTCAATCTGTACGGGTAATATTGGTTGTGAAGCTAGCCAAGTTGGACAATCCATCTGTGCCAATGAACAAATCATGCAATGCGTCAATGACAATGGTTATATAACTTGGCAAACAACATCAACCTGCGCTGGTAAATGTATAAACAATGAATGCGTCACAGATGCCAATTATCAGTTTAAATCAGGCGATGTAACATGTTCTAGAAATGCTCAAGATGGAGCATATGTGGTATCTAAATACACACCAGGTTTCGCAGGTCAAGATTATTGGATTTTCAAAAGTAGCTCAGGTTCGTCTACGCCAGGATGGGGGGATGCGGGATTTATTAAGATCATAGCACCATACGATACTTTAGCAAATACTGCAGTATTTACAGGTCCATTTACGCCACCCCAAAACACTGCTTATTGGCCTGCAAATTTTAATAATCAAGTAACATGTACCGACAAAGACCAAGATCATTATTGTAATTGGGGCATCTCTGCGACTATGCCGGCATCTTGTGGTACATTGCAATGTAAACCGGAGAAAGACTGTGATGACTCTAATCCTGATCTTGCTGGCTATGATGCCGGCATGAAATGTAAACAAAATGTTGATGTCAGTCTGACATCCTCAGCGGATTCCAAAGGTGCTATCACAATTGGTACTAATTTAAACTATAATATTTCAGTTAGCAATAATACTTTGCAGTCGCAATCTTTAACCGCTCAAATTCTTTTGCCAACGGGAACTAAATTCATTTCCGCAACTGGTTCAGCAACAAACTGTTTACTCACAAATACAGTACAATTGGATTGCAAAATAGCCATAGCAAGTAAAACCAGAAGCATAATCCAAATTGTCGTAACACCTTTACTCCCTACAGTACTATCTCTCAATTCACAAATTAATAATTCAAAGTACGTCAGCAAGGAAATTCAAGCACTAGCAAATAAACAACTTTATGTTTCAGGTAGTACTGGTTCTGATATTAAAGGTACTGGTGCTCAAGAACGTCCTTACAAAACAATTACCAAAGCTCTAAGCAAGGCAACTAGTGGCACATTGATCAAAATTACCAGTGGAACTTACTATGAGAATTTATCAATCAGTCAAGGTGTTTCTCTGATCGGTGGATTTAAACCATTCATCTGGAAACAAAATCGTGGTGACACTAGTTATCAAACAAGATTGCTAAAAACACAGTCAAAAACCTCCACTCAATTGACGCCATTAGTTAGGATTACTGGTGATCAAGTGTTAATTAGTGATATATTTTTTGAAAGTACAGTTTTATATGAACAGGCTATTTATATTAATGCAAATTCCTCTCAATACCTAGATTTGGAATATAATTATTTTCGTAACTTTGCAATTCCTAAAAATACTGGTTCAGTATTGACCATGAATAACTGCGTAGTTTGTGTTGAAACTTCAAAGTCGATCACAATTCGCAACAACACATTTTACATGAATTCGGCCTCTAATATTAAGTTTGCTCAAAATACTTCCGTCGTCTTAACCAATAATCTTTTTGCTGAAAATACTGGGCTAGCAATTCAATTTATTACTCCCTCCACCAACTATATAAACTTTAACCTACTTTGGCGGACTAGTCGGGGAAAAGAATTCACGGAATCAACACATACCTTGAATGTTGATCCACAATTTGCAAGCACGACAACATTATCCATCACTCGAGGTTCTCCCTGTGTAAATGCAGGATTTAATAATAAGACTATCGGTGCCTTTCAACCGATTCAAATCATCATAAAGCAATAAAACATCACTGTCAGAAGTCCGGTGGTATTGCGAGCAACACTCTCCGCACCATTTTTGTAGCTTCATTTCCGGCAGGATTATGTTCAATGTTAATTTATCCATCTATTCTGCGTAACTTTGTCCTTGGAGTATTAATGGCATACCTTCTTTGTTTCATATATGTATATGCCTTAAATAAAATTAGTAAGCAATTGATACAAAAGATGTTATTAGAACTCCCCCTACAGGGCTCGAACCAATAAAAACGTCAGCGTAGGCATATAAAATCAGCTAACACAAACTCAAAACAATCTTTTAGTATCGTTGACAATTCGCTTTCTTATTTACGAAATTGTTAGAAAGATACTGAAAATCAACAATATCGATTTTTCCATTACCATCTGTGTCTTTTCCACCACAACCTGTTTTAGGTGACATATCACTACACGACTTCATATAAACAGACATGAATTCTGCTTGGTCGACACTGTTTAGTACATTATCACCATTTACATCGATTGGGCCACATACCACATTATTTAAAAAGGATGATCCTGATTCTGGTGTTAGCATATTTTCAAGGGCTATACTTGTGGCTGATGGAGCAGGGCAGTTCTTTCCAAAACACATAGGACCTCCTCTATAAAGGTCGGCAGTACGTGTCATATTACCAATACGTCCTGCGACATATTGGTTTAAAGAATCTACTTCACCTAGAGCAAATTTCCATAATTGTTCATCAGTTATTCCAAGTGAAGTCAAAGTATTAATTAATGAATTTGAATCCCTATAACGTCCGTCAATACCTTTAAATACATATAGAGCTCCGTAACAACCAGGTTCGTTTAAAAACATTTTATCCTCTAGCAAGGATGCTTGAAGTTCACCTGTTCGAAGAACCACTCCTGCTGGCAAGGCTAAAACTGATAAACGGTATTGGTGTGCTAACTCGTGGAATATTAACTTGGGTGTTACAAAATCACCTGGAGGACATTTAATAGTACCTTTAAGATAATTCGATACACAACTGCCGGCTGGATAACTACTACTTATACCGCAAGTTACATTTTTACTTGGAAAGTTCTGTATAAGTCGAGGATAAGCTGCCTTTATATCCGCAATTGTTTGGTTACATTGTGCAGTTGTAGTTAGAACCACATTGCATGCTATACTTCTACATTCAGCAGGTGTTGTAAAAGATTTCCTTACCGATGTACGCCCCGTACCTTCTTGTTTAACCTTTACAAAGTATATTGTTGCGGGCATCAAATCACCCATACTGTATTGATTATTATAATCAACAAAGCCATTAGGTGCTTTAACATCGCCTCTAATTAACGATGGTAAGTATTGATAAAATGAGTTGTTTGTAGGAAAGGTCCTATCTGTTGAAATGTAAAGAGTGAAATCATCTACGACTCCACTCCCATTAAATGAAATATTTTTGTATATTTTACCCGTTTCACAAGTTGATGTTTTTAATGTTAAAGTTGGAGCTGGTATAGTGCATGCGCTTGGTGTGGTAAATGTTTTAATTTCTGAATAAGATCCCGTATCAGTTTGAAGTACTCTTACGAAATATGTTGTATCGGGAATCAAATTATCGGCAGTTCCCCCGCCAGAGGCTTTTGTAAAGCTTATAGGCGCTCTCGCCGCACCACTTTGAGTATACTCGAAAAACTGATGAATTGTTTCTGCGGTAGGAAAACTTGAATATTGTGAAATATCAATATAAAAATTATGATAATATCCATCTCCATCGAATGTTATATCTTCATATATTTTACCTGCATCACAAAACGGGATGTTAAGATATAATATTGGAGCATCAGCCGAAACAACAGGGGTTGGAGTTGCGACTGGGGGTGTTGTATTGCCTGGTATCGGTGTTGGTGTGGGGCATGTGCCCGATGAAGTAAATGATTTTGTTTCCGAAGTAAGGCTGGGACCAGGAAGTACAACTCTAACATAATACTTAGTTGAATATAATAAGTTTTGCATCGGAACCAAATTATTCGTACTTTTTGTAAAACCATAAGGAATATACCCACCTCCAGATGAAGTGTTAGGGAAATACTTATGGTATGAATTTGTGGAGGGGAAATTACTATCGGTAGAAACATCAACCCAATAATTATCAACAATATTATAAACATTATACCAATTATAGCCTTCATATCTTATACCCTTATCACAAAAAGGGGTGATGTTTAGAATTAGTTGTATATCTGGTGATACAGTAAACATGATTGGAGTTCCCTCTGAAATTATCGTCCCTTTATTAGCATCAATAATGTAATTTGAAGGATTGTCTTTATCAATAACGTTGACAGAATAAATCAAAGTCTTTTGATATGAATCAGATAAAGAGATGTCTGTATCATAAATCCAAAGGATCGGGTCCTGTTTTTCCTGTGGTTGGTACCCATAAACTTTATTAAAGTTATATGATGCTAAGTCTTTTGCTTCTGAGTTTGAAATCATTGATTTAGGATCTATATATTCAATCGAAGAAAGCTTTGCAATTATAGATTTTGGTTTGCTATCTTTTATAAATACAACCACTTCACTTTCAAAAACTGGAACTCCCGAGATAAGCTGTCGGAATTTAGTATATGTGCCATTTTTGTCAGTCTTGGAGTCATATTTAACAAATGAAACATATTTATTCCCAGACACCAGATATTTCTGATATTCACTTAAAGTCTTTGATGCAATTTCGTCGGCCGTTTTTGATGCAAATGTTTTTTGTTGACTTGTTGTTAGTAACGAACCTTCAGTTACAATTGATGAGACCATACCCGTTTGTGAATTAACCGTTACGACTACATCATTTATTCCCTTTTCGGTAGCTATTTGTTTGCTTATTATTTTACCATCTAAAAGTAAAATTCCTGTTTCGGGGAGTGTTTTAATGTCATTATTACCAAAAGATGCAATAGTTGCTATTACAAACAGAAAGGTGATTATTGTAATTTTATATTTTTTATTAAGCTTTTTACCGGATTTGATTAATATAAAAGTAATTAAAAGAATTGATGCCAACGAGGCTATTCCAATAATTAATGTTGGGTTTAGTGTTGAATTAGTAATCCCTCCGATTTGGTGAGATGTTTCGTATGCCTTTTCAACCCCATCTTCCGAGATATATGTTAACTTAATTTTAATAGAACCCGGTGTGTTGGTTTGCGTTTTAATAGTAACAGATGCAATCTCGGAATTGTCTGTAATGTTTTCCTGGAAAACCATATCAACACAAACATTTGTTCCATTAAACCATAAGGTTCCGTCACATCTTCCAATTACAAACTGTGTGTCAGGTTTAAAATCAACAATAGTTAGGTTTTCTGCAATAATATCCAGATTTATCCGACTTACGTTATCGGGAACCTCTAAAGCAATAATTGGGAAATTGCTTATTGAATCTACAGTTGTGTCTTGAGCTTTAGCTTTTATCAAAAAACCTGTATCCAGTAAGAATATTAGGGCTAATATTGTGTAAAATAAATATTTTATATACAAATATTTCATAATAAACAGAATGAGTAAATAATTAGTTAATTTATGTTATTAATAAAATATAGCTTTATTTCTAATTAAATACAACTAAGCGAACTATTGGGTGAGCAAACAAATTTGTGCCAAATCCATACTGCAAAAAATTCCTTTCTGCTTTACAATAGATATATGCAAAAGCTCTGGGAAAAAAAACTGAATGAGATTTATATCGATCTTAAATCGAGTGAAAGGGGTTTAACCGAGACTATTGTTAATGCCCATGAAATCAAGTATGGTTTAAATCTTCCTCCAAATCTAAGTTCGCCAAGTCCAATAATCGTTTTTCTGTCGCAGTTTAAGAGTCCGTTGATAATAATACTGATAATTGTTTCTGTGTTTTCGTTCTTTATAAGCGAGGTATTAAATGGATCAATAATCCTGATAATGCTACTTATTAATGCTGTGATCGGCTTTATTCAGGAATTTAAAGCGCAGAAATCCTTGGAAAAATTACGTAGGTTAGTATCTTTTAGGTCAAGAGTGATAAGAGATGGTAAGGAGATAGAAATCGATTCCAAACAATTGGTGCCGGGCGACATCGTGCTTTTAAATATGGGGAATTTGGTCCCGGCAGATATAAGACTTATTAAGGTTAACAACCTGTTAATAAACGAGTCAACACTTACAGGCGAATCTCTTCCGGTAGAGAAAAACGCATTAGATGAGGGAGTTGATTCAAGTGTCCCACAGCATATTAAAAATGGTCTGTTTATGGGCACGTCGGTAGCTTCGGGCTCGGCTATGGGAATCGTTGTAGCCACAGGGGTCAATACTATGCTGTATAAAACAGTATCACTTTCAGCTGGCACCGATGAAAGTACAAATTTTGAAAAAGTCATAAAAAGATTTAGCAATTTGCTTTTAGTGTTTGTCGCGGTCTTAACAGTTTTCGTGTTCATATCAAACGTGTTAATGCAACGTGATATAGTTCAATCCTTTATGCTTGGAGTCACTTTGGCATTGGGCATTACGCCGGAGATTATGCCAATAATAATATCAATTGCTATTTCGTCTGCATCAATAAAGCTTTCAAAATTTGGTGTGTTGATTAGAAAACTTAATGCACTTGAAGATCTTGGAAATGTTGATATTATTTGTACAGATAAAACTGGTACGGTAACTCGCGGAATACTGGAGTTAACAAGTTTTACGGATTTGGAGGGAAAACCCTCTACAGATATTATTCGTGGCGCGTTGCTTTGCAACGCGTACAACCCATTTGCTAAAGATCAATTATTTCCAAATCCGATTGATAAAGAGATATGGGAACATTCCATTCGCAAAAAATTTGGCAAGCTGATTGACGGTAAAAGGATAATTTTCACTAAAGATTTTGACTTCGAATCACGGCTTATGGGAGTAATTTCTTCTGATATTGATGGTAATTCAACTGAGGCGATCATTAAGGGAGCAACAGAAAATGTGGCTTCGGTATGCTCAATGGCCAGCGTGGATAAAAAGAAGGAAATCGTCAAGATGGCATACGACTTTGAGGCTCAGGGTAATAGGGTGATCTCTGTTGCAATTAAAGAAATGTCAGAAACTGAAAATGTGAAAATGTTGCCAAAAGACGGTTACAGATTTTTAGGTTTTATTTTATTTAGGGACAATCCAAAAGATTCCTTTGATGAGACGATTAAAAGTCTTGCAAAGCTAAATGTCGACTTAAAGATAATCACCGGGGATAGCCCAATAATCACTCGTGAGATTTGCCGTGAGGCAGGCATGATAGTTGAGGAATCCGAAGTTATTACGGGCTTTGATATTGAGAAATTAAGTGAATCAGAACTTAGATCGGCCGTAGAGAACTATAGGATTTTTGCACGCGTTTCACCCGAGCAAAAGCATTTAATAATAAAGTCTCTAAAGGCGAACGGGCATGTAGTCGGGTACTTGGGTGACGGAATCAACGATATAAGTGCAATTCGCACTGCCGATGTCGGTGTTTCCGTTGATTCCGCAACTGACGTCACCAAAGACGCCTCCGATATAGTTCTGCTTCAAAAAGACCTTTCCGTACTTGCCATTGGAATTGTTGAAGGAAGAAAGACCTTTGATAACACGATCAAGTTCATTCTAAATACAATGAGCTCAAGTTTTGGTAATGTCCTAACCATAGCCGTATTCTCGCTTTTCTTAAAATTCATGCCATTTTTACCCTCACAGGTTTTGTTAATAGACATGCTTTCGGACATTCAGCATTTAACGATATCTACAGATAACGTAGATAGTCGGCAGTTAAAAAAGCCACGTAATTTTAATATGCGGTTTTTTGTGAAATTTATGCTTTATTTCGGAGTTATTGGCACATTGGTGGATTTCTTACACGTATTTATATTCCAGTATTTATTTGCCAATCCGGAGTTGTTTAGGACAATCTGGTTCATCGAATCCATATTAACCGAGCTGTTGGCAACGCTTTTGATTCGAACCCATTTTGTGTTTTTTAAGAGTGCACCAAGTAAACCACTATTAATAACTACAATAGTTGCTATCGTTCTAGGAATATTTATAACCTTTACTACGCTCGGACATGAAGTATTTGGATTTGTGAGTATAGATGCAAATCAGTTTGCGATTATTTCTCTTTTAGTAATCCTTTATCTATTTATTTTGGAAGGAGCAAAGCTGTTGTTCTACAAGAAGTTTGATAGAAGTTAGATAATTACACAATTCACTTTAGTTCCTTGCAGTATTTATCCATTCTACGCTGATTATCTATTAGAGGTTTTAGCGAAACTTCCTCCACCAAGCTTTCTTTCTCGGTATATCCAAATGGATTGTCCAGGTCTTTGATAAAATAAATCATGTAAATGAGTATAAAACTCACAAAAGAAATAAAGAAAACGCTTTCATAGAATGGGTCAATTTTGACGAAAATTAAACCAACAGAAAGAATAAAGGTGATGATTTCCGCTATCGCATAACCCGTTCCTAGAAAGGATGTTTCTCTGATTGTGTGTGCTCTATTTATCATTCGGCGTATGGCATTCTGCTCCTGCTTTAAACGGGCAATAAAGTTTGCCTGTGTCTGTCCCTCAAAAATTAAAAAATCATCATTAAATGATCGCAATTTCTCCATAAGTTCTTCCGTTCTTTCTTTTTTGTAAAACCAATCTATAATTGATTTGTTGAATTCTGCAAGCTTTTTTAGGTAATTTTTAGCATCCTTTGTCTTCTTATTTGCATAAATTATTAAGCCTTCATCGGCCATAGTTTCTATACTAGATGCCAAATCACCCGGTAACTTTTCACTTTCTTTATAGTCAACAAGTGTGCCCGATATTAAAAAACCGATTAAAAAAATATTTGCCGAAATAATTGCCGTAAAAAGCGAATTCAGTGTTAAGAATTCATAGCCCAAATAATGTGCGGTAAATTTTAACAAAACTATAAATAATACTGGGGGAATTGTTTTTACTGCCAATTTCCAACGGGAGTGAAGTTTTATATATTTCATAATTCTTAATAATACTTTTGTATTTTAACAGGTTTGAGACATCTTTTCGAAGGTCAAAAACCATTTTGTTTAAAATAGGCCAACCTATTAGATATAAATATGATATAATTCAATTTAATTATTTATTATTTCTTTATGACTATGAATATAACATTCAAGTCGTTAGTGATAGGTCTTGCAATAAGTGCTGGTCTATTTAGCTCTTTACTATCTGGAGCAAAAGCAGACGTTGGTCGGGTAGTGACATGCTCAGGTTTCTTTAGAGGTGGATATCACACAATTGCCTGCCGCGGGGTTGGAGATTGGGGTTATTACGTGTCTAATAAACCAATTGCAGGTAATTTTTATGCTCAATTGAAATGTTCATATCCTGGAGTAAAAGACAATCCAAATGCAAATGCAACTGGTTGCGTATTAATAGGAGTAAGAACAGCTGGTACATCGACACCACCAAATCC
>Ga0209668_10000205_pt1 | contig 25170 bp, 29 predicted proteins | sample FrelakmetPLP11PL_FD_187150 | JGI IMG/M metagenome (GOLD analysis project Ga0209668, IMG submission 187150) | Freshwater lake sediment microbial communities from the University of Notre Dame, USA, for methane emissions studies - PLP11 PL (SPAdes)... | ecosystem: Environmental > Aquatic >...
AAGCGCTATCACGACGACGTGCCGCTGTTTTCACGTTTCCAGATCGAACATCAGATCGAAACCGCCTTCGGCCGCCAGGTCAACCTGCCTTCCGGGGGCGCCATCGTCATTGACCATACCGAAGCGCTGGTGGCGGTCGACGTGAACTCCGGTCGCGCTACCAAGGGCTCGGATATCGAGGAAACCGCGTTCAAGACCAACATGGAAGCGGCCGAGGAACTGGCCCGCCAACTCCGTCTGCGCGACCTGGGCGGCCTGATTGTCATCGACTTCATCGATATGGAAAACCAGAAGAACCAGCGTGAGGTCGAAAACCGCCTGCGCGACGGCTTGCGTTTCGACCGTGCCCGGGTTCAGATGGGCAAGATCAGCCGCTTCGGCCTGATGGAACTTTCCCGTCAGCGGCTGCGCCCGGCCCTTGCCGAAACCAGCTACATCCCCTGCCCGCGCTGCACTGGGACCGGCCACATCCGCTCCACCGAATCCGCGGCGCTGCATATCCTGCGCATTCTCGAAGAAGAAGCGATGAAGGAAAACACCGGCGCCGTGCATGTCCAGGTCCCGGTCGATGTCGCCACCTTCCTGCTCAACGAAAAGCGCCCGGACATCCAGGCCATCGAGTTGCGCCACAAGGTCACCATCCTGCTGATCCCCAACATCCATCTCGAAACGCCGGCGCATACGATTACCCGCCTGCGTCACGACGACCTCAACAACGAGGATGTCCGCGAGCCGTCCTACCGGATGGTCGATTTGCCGGTCGAGGAAAGCGCAAAACAGGGCGGCGGCAAGGACGAAGCCGCCAAGCCGCGCCAGGAAGCCGTGATCAAGGGTATCTCCCCGGAACAGCCGGCACCGAACCTGCCGGAAAAGGTCGTCGACGTTGCGACGACACCGAGCCAAAAGGATTCCGGCATTTTCGCCAAGATCCTTTCGTGGTTCCGTAGCCAGGCGAAACCCGTCGAAGTGGCGCCGCCGCCAGCACCGGCCAGAAAGCCGCGTGAAGCCCGGGGCGATGGCCGCCGTGAGCGCAATGACGGACGCCGTAGCGGTCGCAACGGCCTGCGCCGCGAGGAAGAACGCAACGAGCGTGGCGATCGTCAGGAGCGTGGCAATCGCAGCGAACGCAATGCGGAAAAATCCCCGCGTGACGAGTCGACCGCAGCAAGCGGCGAACGCCAGGAGCGGCGGCCACGTGGCGAGCGCAAGGAACGTCGCGACCGCCAGAAGCCGGAAGCGGTGGTCAGCGAACTGACGCCTGAGTTGCCGGCAGCCGAAGCGATGGCATCCAGCGCCACAACCGCCTCTGCCGGCGAAGTTTCCGAATCGGGCGGCAGTGATGAACAGGGCGGCCGCCGTCGTGGTCGGCGTGGTGGTCGCGGTCGCGGCGAGCGCCGCAACGAAGCCGAGACGCCGGTTGAGGCAAGCGAAGCGGCGGCCGTGCCGGTGGAAGTTGCGCTGATGGTTGCCCCTGTTGAAGCGCCTGTCATCGCAATCGCTCCAGCGTCCGAAATGCCTGTCCAGGTTGCCGAAGCTGCGCCAGTGGCTGTGCAATCCATAACGCAAATTGAGGAACCGGTCGTCGCGCCGCTAGCCGTCGAACCGCTAGCAATTGAAACGCTTGCACCCCAAGCCCCCGTCCACGAGGCTGTTGCGGTCAACCTGCCAGAAGTCGAGGAATTGCCGGTGGCGCCGGTGGCGGCTCAAGTGGCAGCGCCGGTCGACCTGGACAAAACGCTATCCGAAAGCGGACTGGTCCTGGTTCAGACAACTGCTGCTGCGATCGTTGCTCAGCCGGAACTGCCGGTCAAGTTGGGGCGTCCGCGCAAGCAAAAAACGGTCGAGGCAGACGAGGAAATTTCACTGGTGATGGTCGAAACGCAGAAGTAAAGGCACGACCTCAAAAAAAGGGCATCCGCGGATGCCCTTTTTTATTTCGTCCCGGCTTCAAGTCCGATCGAATTTTGGCTTGAGTTCATCGATCAGTCCCTGCGCCGCGTCTTCGATCATATCGAGGACAAGGTCGAAACCATGACCAAGTCCGTAATAGGGGTCGGGAACCTCGTCGTCGTCGAAATTTTTCGAGAAATCCATGAACAATTTGATCCGCTCGTGGGCGCTCGGCGGTGCAAAGCGGCGCAGGTTGTCAAGATTGCTTTTGTCCATTGCCAGGATCAGGTCAAAGTAATCGATATCCTGCATGGCGACCTTGCGGGCGCGCAACTCGGAAAGATTATAGCCTCTCACCAATGCGGCCCTTTGCGTCCGCGGGTCCGGTGGCTCGCCCACATGATAGCCATGCGTACCCGCAGAGTCGACTTCAACTATATCCCCCAACTTATTGTTTTTAATGTATTCACGCAACACACCCTCTGCCGTTGGGGAGCGGCAGATATTGCCCATGCACACCATCAGGACGCGATAATTCATGCTCTCTCGTCTCCATCCCGGTCATGCGGCGCCGCGCCAAACACTTGTTCCCGCAGGCGGAACAAATCATCGCGCGCCGCTGCCGCTTTTTCGAATTCAAGGTTTCTGGCGTACTCGACCATCAATTTCTCGAGGCGCTTTATCTCCTTGGCTACCGTCTTTTCATCCATGGCCTCATAGGCCGCCTGCTGCTGTGCCACCTTCAGATCGCTTTGCGCCGACTCAAGATCGTAGACACCGTCAATGATGTCCTTGATCTTCTTGGACACACCGCGCGGCGTAATTCCATGCGCCGCATTGAAGACAATCTGTTTTTCACGCCGTCGTCCGGTTTCGGCAATGGCGCGCTGCATCGATTGCGTAATCGTATCAGCATAAAGGATGGCTGTGCCATGGATATGGCGCGCCGCGCGGCCCATCGTCTGAATCAGCGAACGCTCGGAACGCAGGAAGCCTTCCTTGTCAGCATCGAGAATGGCGACCAGTGACACCTCCGGAATATCCAGCCCCTCGCGCAACAGGTTAATGCCGACCAGTACATCGAACTCGCCGAGACGGAGGTCGCGAATGATCTCGACCCGCTCGACGGTATCGATGTCCGAGTGCAAATAGCGCACCTTGATTCCGTTGTCGGCTAGGAAATCGGTCAGATCCTCGGCCATACGCTTGGTCAACGTCGTGACCAACACACGTTCTCCAGCCTCGGTCCGCTTGCGGATCTCACCGAGCAGGTCATCGACCTGGGTCGATGCCGGGCGCACGATGACCTCGGGGTCGATCAGCCCGGTTGGCCGGACGACCTGCTCGACCACTTGGCCGGCGTGGCAGTTCTCGTAGTCGGCCGGCGTCGCGGAAACGAAGATCGTCTGCCGCGGGTGTGCCTCGAATTCCGCGAATTGCAGCGGCCGGTTATCCAGCGCCGATGGCAGACGGAAACCATAGTCGACCAGATTCTCCTTGCGCGACCGGTCACCCTTGAACATGCCGCCGACCTGGCCGATCGTCACGTGCGACTCGTCGATGAACATCAGGGCGTCTGGCGGCAGGTAATCGATCAGCGTCGGCGGCGGCTCTCCTGCCTGGCGCCCGGAGAGATGCCGGGAATAGTTCTCGATTCCCTTGCAAAAGCCGATCTGATCCAGTAATTCGAGGTCGAACCGCGTGCGCTGCTCGATGCGCTGCGCCTCAACCAGTCTGTTGTTGGCCACGAAAAACGCCACGCGCTCGCGCAGTTCCTCCTTGATCGCCTCGATGGCACGCAGTACGGTCGCACGTGGCGTCACGTAATGCGATGCCGGGAAAACAGTAAAACGCAGCGCCTTGTGCAGAAGATGTCCGGTCAGCGGATCGAAGAACTGCAAACCCTCGATTTCGTCATCGAACAAAGAAACCCGAACCGCATGCTCGGCATGTTCGGCCGGGAAAATGTCGATGATGTCCCCCCGCACGCGGAATGCTCCGCGCTGGAAATCGATGTCGTTGCGCTCGTATTGCATGTCGGTCAGGCGCTTGACGATGGCGCGCTGGTCGAGACGATCGCCGACTCGCATGGTCAGGATCATGTTGTGGTACTCGTCGCGATCGCCCAACCCGTAGATGCAGGACACCGTGGCGACAATCACCACGTCACGCCGCTCGATCAGGCTTTTGGTCGCCGAAAGCCGCATCTGTTCAATGTGATCATTGATCGAACTGTCCTTCTCGATGAACAGGTCGCGCGATGGCACATAGGCTTCCGGTTGGTAGTAATCGTAGTAGGAAACGAAATATTCGACGGCATTCTCGGGAAAGAACTCCTTGAATTCCGCGTAGAGCTGCGCCGCCAGCGTCTTGTTTGGTGCCAGCACCAGCGCCGGGCGACCGGTCCGGGCAATGACGTTGGCCATCGTGTAGGTCTTGCCCGAGCCGGTCACACCGAGCAGGGTCTGGAACGAAAGACCATCGTCAAGCCCTTCCACCAGGCGGCGAATCGCCTCCGGCTGGTCGCCGGCAGGCAGAAAGGGTTGGTGCAGGCGAAATGGACTGTTCTCGAAGGAGAGAACCGCTGCGTTGGTCTTGGTTTCGGTCATGCTAGAATTGTCCGGTTTTTCTCGCGCCGCAACATTGCCGCGCAGACAATGTTCTCATTATTCCATGGAGTTCCTTATGTCCTCTTCGATCTTCGCTGCGGTGGAAATGGCCCCGCGTGACCCCATCCTCGGCCTGAACGAGTCATTCAACGCGGATACCCGTGGGACCAAGGTCAACCTTGGCGTCGGCGTCTATTTCGACGACAACGGCAAGATCCCTCTGCTCGGAGCCGTCAAAATCGCCGAGGATGCCCGGGTCAAGGCGGCTCTCCCGCGCGGTTATCAGCCGATCGAGGGGGCGCCCGCCTACAACCAGGCAGTGCAAAACCTGCTCTTCGGTTCCGGCTCTCCGCTAGTCACCAACGGCCAGGTCATCACGGCACAGACACTGGGCGGTACCGGTGCGCTGAAGGTTGGCGCCGACTACCTTAAGCGCCTGAATCCGGACGCCAAGGTTTATATCAGCGACCCCTCCTGGGAAAACCACCGCGCCCTGTTCGAATCGGCCGGTTTCGTGGTCGAAAATTACCCGTACTACGATGCCGCGACCCGTGGCGTCAATTTCGACGGGATGAAAGCCTGCCTGAAAGGTCTGGATGCCGGCTCGGTTATAGTTCTGCACGCCTGCTGCCACAACCCGACCGGTGCCGACCTGTCCGACGCCCAGTGGGGCGAAGTCGTCGAAATCTGCAAGGAACGTGGCCTGGTGCCTTTCCTCGACATGGCTTATCAGGGGTTTGCAGATGGTATCGATGCCGACACGGTCGCCGTTCGTACCTTCTCGGCTTCCGGCCTGCAATTCTTCGCTTCCAGTTCCTTCTCCAAGAACTTCTCGCTCTATGGCGAACGGGTTGGCGCGCTGTCCGTCGTTACTGGCGGCAAGGAAGAATCGGCTCGCGTGATGTCCCAAATCAAGCGTGTCATCCGCACCAATTACTCCAACCCTCCCACTCACGGTGGCGCCCTGGTGGCCGGTGTCCTGGCTTCTGCCGAGCTGCGTCAGATGTGGGAAACCGAACTTGCCGGCATGCGTGACCGCATCCGTGCCATGCGCACCGGTCTGGTCGACGCAATCAAGGCTCAAGGTGTCACGCAGGACTTTTCCTTCGTGGCTCAGCAGCGCGGAATGTTTTCCTACACCGGCCTGACCGCCGCCCAGGTCGAGCGCATGAAGGACGAATTCGGTATCTACGCCGTGTCAACCGGCCGTATCTGCCTGGCCGCACTGAACACCAAGAACCTCGATTACGTTGCCAAGGCAATCGCCGCCGTGACCAAGGTCTGAAATTAATCCCGGCCAATAATGAAGGCGAGGCGCAGGCCTCGCCTTTTTAATTTCCTCCCTCGGATCTAACGAACACTGACCGCTTGCAGGTTGGGCAGCGTTCCACTGATCTTTATCGGAGTCGTTCGTACTGCAGCCGATCCCTGCATGGTCACCGCGAGATTGCTGTCCACCTGGCGGTCGCGCGTGACAACGAACTGCCCGGTTGCGGCAAACAGTTCCGCGTTCATCGACAGATCACGCCCGACGACCTGTCGCGGATCTATCGATATTTTTACGGCCAGCCGATCGAACCGGGTCGTCCCGGCACGCACCGGAGCACCCGGTCCGCGCCTGGCCGCCTCACCGATATCGATCCCGTTGAAGGCGCCACGCAACACGAACGCATCCAGCGAGGCATCGGCATTGAGCCAAAGTGACTGCCAGGTTTTCCCGGCTCCACGCAGACGCAGAATACCCATCAGTTCGCCTTCGAGCGCCACGGCAGGTGCGAAATGCACCATTACCTTGCGACTGTCGAGGCGCTCGAGCGTCGCATCCCCTGCCATGACCAGGCCATTGCTCCAGTCAAGCAACCAAGAGCCCCGCAGCACGCCGCCAAGCGCGTGCATATCGAAACTTTGAACAACCAGTTTATCCTTGTTCAGCAGACCCTTCGCCTGCACCGACTCAAGCGTCAGCGCCGATTCATCAGTTGGACGCCAGCCCACCCCTTCGATCGCAAGAAGCGCGCCTTCTTGGGTAGCCTGCGCTTCGATGCGCAATGTGCGGTCAACGGTCCGTAGCGAGGCATTTTCAATCCGTCCGTCATTGCCAAAGCTCGCCTCACCAACCAGTTCGCCAAACACCAGTTGCCCGGCCGCAATCGACAGTCCATCGAAGGCAACAGTCTTCACTATGGTTTTTGGCTTGTTCCGTAGCTGAGCACCATCACCCGGTGTCGCCAGCGCCATGAGATGGTCAGTAGCAATCCTGCCACCTGAAACCTCAACCCGCGTCAGGCTGTGCACCCCTGATCCGAGCATGGAATACGGTTCAAAAACACGTATCTTCTCAATCCTGGATTCGCTGCCGTCCCCGATGCGAACATTGGACAGCAGGAGGAATGGCTGCGGCAGAATGTTCAAACGGACATCGCCAACACTGACCGGTAATTGCCAGACTCTCGCCAACTCCGCCTCGATATCCGGCTTGAATCGGGTATAGGGAAAAAACAGCACTACCGATACAGCAACCAGTACCGACGTAACCAAGCCAATCAGCACCCATATCAGGCGCGAGCGCCCGGGTTTCGCCGCACTTTCCTCAGACGCCTGTGCTTTTTCGGCAACTTGCCTTCCATTGGCGGAAAGAACAGGTTTGCCGAACGAGGAGAAATTACTGGAAGCACCGTCTGAATCGATCTGGGTCAGCGACTTTGAACCCAGGGTTGAAGCCCCGGATACGACGGCAGCCTTCAGCCGATCCACGCGCAACTTGCTTTCCTGCCAGACCGATACAGCCTCGAGGATCGGCGCGATAAAGCCACCCTCCTCGAGTTCCCGCAACGAACGCTCGACCATTTTCGGATCGCCGAGCTTGGTACCGAGTTCTGCGATGGTCAGTTTTCCGTCAACCTGCACCAGCAGCATGCGCAGATTGCGTTGAACCACTCGAGTGCTTTGACGAACAGCCTCGTCCCCAATCGGGGTTTTTGCGTAAACTAAATTTTGATCCATGGGGGGCGATTGATTTTTTGTCAGTATAGCCTGCATTCGCTTGACCGACCCGCCTTTAGCGACTAATATGCGCGCCTCTGTTCCTCGATAGCTCAGTCGGTAGAGCGCCGGACTGTTAATCCGTAGGTCCCTGGTTCGAGCCCAGGTCGGGGAGCCAAAAGCTTCTGTTTCAAATCTTGCACTTAGCCCAGCCCACAAGGTTGGGCTTTTTGCATTCCGGGGATCGCCATACTTTTAGTCCGGCGCTCTCCATCGATTCCGACCCTCATGGAGAAAACGCCATGTTCCCCGAATACCGTGACCTGATTACCCAGCTCAAGACGACCGACAGCCATTTCCTCAATGTCTATGAAAAGCACAACGAACTCGACCAGAGAATAAGGAACATGGAATCGGGCATCGAACCGGCAACGCACCTTGCCATCGAAGCACTGAAGAAGGAGAAGTTGGCGCTCAAGGACGAGCTCTACCAGATCCTGCGCAAGGCGTCGGCCTGACAGGGCTTGCTGCAACAGCTACGCCCCATTGACTTGGCAACCAGCCACACCCCCCTCCAATTAAAGACCTGAAGCTATCGGAGTCCCCATGAACCTGAATTTGACCATCGGTCCTTTGGTTTCACTCGTTGCCGGCATACTGATTCTGATGGTGCCGCGCCTGCTCAATTATATTGTTGCGATTTATCTAATTGTTATTGGCTTGCTCGGACTGTTCGGTACGGCTTCTATGCACTACAGGTGACCTCTGCCATTCCTGACGCGCGCACCGTCGACGGCTCGAATACAACGCCCTGACATTGGCTCATGCTCGTCGTGCATACGGTCATTGCCATCAGCCTGGTTGCGCTGGTCGCTATCTCCATCCACGATAGCCTGGCTCTCAGGGCGATACAGTCCGAGGAAAATGCCTCGCAAACCAGTTGCGAACAGCCAGGGTTTCGGTCGTAGATCGATTTATCGCTTGCACACGCGGATTGTTCTCATTACCTTGCTGCCCCTGCTCTGCTCAGGCTGTGCAGTCGTTACCGTGGCCGATGCGGCGGTCAGCGTCGTTGCCACAACGGTCAAGGTCGGCGCCACGGTGGTTGAAACAGCGGTCGATGTCACCGCAGCGGGGGTCAAGGCCGTCGTTGGCAGCGATGATGAAGACGAGAAGGAATAGCTGCTTCCAAGACCACATGGTGTAGCGGTTTTGGGGCGATTCACACAATTCGATACAAAGCGTTTCATAACGTCTACTGCCACAAGCAACGTTTTCGGCAAACATGCTGCCTACGAACTTAGCGAGGAGAACGTTATGCCAGAGCTTAGCCGTCGGCAGAAAGCCATCATCGCCAATTTTCTTCAGGTCTCACGAAAGCATTTCGGTCTGTCCCACCGCAACATAGACCGTCAGACTTACCTGCAACATTCCGGTCGAACCATCATTCAATCCCTGTTGATTGCCGGCACCGTCGGCATTGGCGGCACGGCTTACGCTGAACCGGTCTTCAAGGGAGGCGAGACACGTGCCGAACGAATTACACGGGAAACCCCATCAACTGCTGAAGAGTGGAAAGCAAGGCCGCCCGTCGAGCGTATGCCCTGACGCCGGGTGGGCATGATTGCCATCAGCCTGATCGTGCTGACCGTCATCGCCGTTCATGACAGCTTGACACTCAGGGCGATCCAGGCCGAGGAAGATACCCTCGCCAGCCAGCTGCGCAGCCACGGTAGAGTCGGTTTTCTAGAACCCTCAAGATGTGGCCCTCACTAGAATCAGGGCAAAGATCAGCGGCAGGCAAGTGGCAAGAAGGAATCCGGAATGTTCGTCCGGTTGACACCTTGGATGGTCATTTTCTCAGGCATTTGGGCATTACCGCAGACCCAGGCAACCGGCACCACTGGTGCATCGGCCACCACAGCTGGACGCAAGGTAAGCACCTTGCCGGAAATGGCCTTGCTGGTGCGATTGCCGAAGGTGATATGGATCGCGCCATCTTGAACGGACAGAGAACTTACATGGTTACTCACAATCTTCTCCTCCGCTGGCAATCCTGCGGCGGCATTGTCGGCTGGGAGGGCATGTAACTGGGCCCATGAGTCTGCAACAGGCTTCTTCGCAATCTCAGCAAGTGGCAAAGCTGCCTCGATTTGCTGCCGGACTATACGATCCATATAGGAGGGAACCGTCATCAACGCAAGAATGGCAATGATTGCGAGCACGACCATCATTTCCATCAGGGTAAATCCACGCTGCAAGGTCTTCATGCGCTCTTGCTCGGCAATTAGAACCGTCATGATAACCGAGCCTTTGATTTGCCCAGCGCATAACCGGACACATACTGTTGCAAGCCGTTACTTGAGTTTGCGAGGTTGCATCGGTAGCTTTCCCCGAAGCGGCGTTTCGTCTATTCAGAGCGTAGCTAACCGAGCGGGGATAACGGTAAGCTTGCAGCCTATGTTCGTATGTTGTTCTTTTATCAATTCGATACCCCTAATATTGTCGGGGTTAATCATCCTGTTACTTTGTCCAACCGAAGGAGTTACATGAACAAGTTCATAAATGTCGCAGCCGCAATGGTCATTTCAATGCCGCTGCTTGCTCAAGCCCAGAACGCGCCGCAAGCCGGGGCAATCGTTGCTAGTGCTCCAGGCGAGGCCGCCGTTGTGCAATCCATTCAAGTTCAGGGCAAGGTCAAGTCAATCGACACAAAAAACCGAACCGTCGTTATCGTCGGTGCAAAAGGCAACGAGGTATCGATGACCGTGGGCGAGGACGCCCGGAACTTCAAGCAGCTGCGTGTTGGCGATCTGGTCACGCTGACCTATGTTCAGGCGCTTGCTCTGGAATTGCAAAAGGTTGACAACAAAGTCGTCAGCGAGCGCATCGAATCCGAGCAAACCGTCCGCACGAAGCTGGGCGAAAAGCCGGGCGGCGTGGTCCAACGCACAATCCGCGCTGTTGCCGAAGTCGTGGCCGTCGACCAGAAGGCGGAAACCATCACCTTGCGTGGTCCGAAGCAGACGGTTGAACTGGCGGTCAATAACCCGGTGCAACTGAAGGAAATCAAGGTTGGAAATCAGGTTGAGGTTGTTTATGTCGAGGCCATTGGGCTTGAGGTGACTGCTGCCAAGAAATAGAAGCAACCGCTGCTAATTTCCGGGGGGATTACCGAATTAATCGAACCCCCGACGCATGCACACACGAATTGCTCTCGTTACTTTGCTGCCCCTGCACTATCCAGGCTGCGCAGTTGTTACCGTGGCCGATGCGGCAGTCACGGTCGTCGCTACGACGGTCAAGGTCGGCGCAACCGTCGTTGGAACTGCCGTTGATGTCACAACTGCCGGCGTCAAGGCCGTGGTTGGCAGCGACGATGACAAGGACAAAAAGTGAGTCGCTGGGGATGGGCTGCAGAAAACCCGACAGGTCCTTATTAGTCCTTCAGGTAGTAGAGAAACTTACCTGGCTTGTTAGCGTTGCAGGCAAGCCTCAAAAGCAGCCTCGGCGTTTCCGGAAAAATGGTATTGGGCAAATACGCGCTTCAGTTGGTTTGAGCGGGTCTTGGCCGCCGCCGCAAACCAGATGCCAATCCGGCTGCCATGTTTGACGAGCGTACTGAAGGCGTAGTGCCATTCGCGTGCTTCCGCCAGTCGTTCAATCACCTCTTGTTCGTTGCCAATCGCGATGCCAGCTTGCTTCAGCGATTGAATGAATAATGTAGATTCTGTTTGGTTGACGAACATTTCGGACTCCAGAAGTAGTGTGTATCTTCCTGAATAACGGGTATCTGGATTATTTGTTGACCTCGTCCGTGTTGCGTTCTTGTAACAGGTGAAGGCAAACCCTAGGGCGGTTCGCCTTGCGCTTCCCGGCACTGTTCGCCATCACCGCCGTGTTGTTCATCCTGGACTTCTTTATCCCGGATATCCTCCCGTTTGTCGATGAAATCCTGCTGGGTCTGGGTGCGGCACTCCTGGGGAGTTGGAAGAAGCGGAAGGAGCCGGGATCAGCCGGCGATAAAGGCGGTCACTAAGAAGGTTAAACTGCAAATTCATTGATGGGGTGAGTACGTAAATGGGTAAGAACCGACCCACTGCCTGTGCCGAATGCGGGGCAATTTCACCAGGCCGCCAATATGCGCGCGTTAAGGATCGAAACATTTGCGAACATTGTTTCCTTAATGCCCGCAAAGCCAGCGCTCGCATTGAGGCAGATCCCTACGAGTCATTCGTTGAATCCTTGGCTGAAGCGATGGACTTGCGCGAACGGGAAACCGGATTGCATTCGAAGCGCGTAGCTGCACATACCTTGCTGCTGGCACAGCACTTTTATAACGACGCCAAGGATCTGCAAGAAATTTATTGGGGAAGTCTGCTGCACGACATTGGCAAGATAGGTGTTCCCGACAGCATATTACTCAAGCCGGGTGGCTTGTCTGCAGACGAATGGGAGATCATGCGGCAGCATCCGGGCAACGGACACAAAATTCTGCAGAGTCTTCCTTACCTGGCGATGGCCGGCGATATTGTGCTTTGCCACGAAGAACGGTTTGACGGCTCTGGTTATCCGTCCGGTTTGCGAGGCGAGGCGATTCCCCTGCCGGCCCGGCTGTTTGCGGTCATCGACACCCTCGACGCCATGTCCTTTGATCGTCCGTATCGGAAGGCGCTGCCATTCGATGTAGCCAAGACGGAGATCGTACGTATGTCCGGTAGCCAGTTCGATCCACTGGCCGTCGACATTTTTCTAAAAGAAGAAGAGCAATTGCGAGAATTGGAGTCACTGGCGTTTCCCATTGCTTAGGCCGCGCAAGCCCGGTGGATAGGACAGGTCTCCCACGGAGTATCCCAAGTTTTGGCGACGGGAATCAAGGTCATCGCCATGACGCGCTAATGTCAGTAATGGCCTAGGAGTGGCAGCCAGCGCGCCAATGGGAATTTCAACAGATTACACCCCTTATGCTTAAAGAACTTCGACACACACTATTGCAAGCCGTTACTTGAGTTGGCAGGCCTGCGCCGCTATCTTGTCTCCATGCGCTGACCAGACATCAGACTGACGCCCAGCCAAAGGCAACATCTGATTGTCGACCTCAACCAACCCCCTTGCCTTGGCAGCCAGCCACTGAGCCCCACGGAGAAATACTTGGCCAGACTAAAATCAATCCGCACGCTCGTCAGCCTGATGCTGACGATGGCAATTGCCGCCCATGCCAGCGATGACGGCTCCAAGCCGCTAACAAGTCGCCAAATCAATCAGGAAGCCTTGTCCTGCATTCACCCCGGCAACTGCGTCAATTCCTTCAGCAGTTACGGCCTTGAAGCGCTGGCCTTTGTGGGTAATGGCGTGCAGGCAATGGCGTTGCTGCGCGCCACGCTGGCCACCTTCCCGGAAGCGACCATCGTCAGCAGTGCGCCGCTTTATCTGGAGGTGATTTTTACCACCACGATAGGTTTCAGGGATCAGATCGAGTTTCGCATCGATGAACCATCAAAGCTCATCGACTTCCGCTCACGCTCCAAGATTGGCTTGTACGATTTCAACAAGAACCGTTCGCGGATGCAGGATTTCTCGGCCAGTTTCAAGACTGTTACGGTCAACGCCCAAAAAGCCGGGGAAAATTGAACACACCGACCAAATTTGTTCTCGGACTGGTTGCAGTTGCTGCAGCGGCCGTGAGCACGGTCCACGGGGCTCAACCCGTTCCCACTTTGGTAGCTCAGCCCAACGACCCCTATCTGACGGGCGGCGTGGACCAAGTTCAGATTGACCATCGGCCTCATCTTCCATGTAGGCGATGCCAAGCGAAGACTGCCCCGGCTGCTGCGGATTGCGATACCAGAATTGGAAACTCGTACGCTTAGACTCGGCTTCAACAACTGCGCGCTCCCACTCGTTTAATTCGGCTGGGTACTTGCCATCCTTGTCGCTCAGCAGATGGTTCTTCCATGTCGGAAAGGCAATATCCTTTTCGTTCTCGTGTGCATTGGTTGCTTCGTAACAGGATTCGGGCTTAGCCAAATCGACGCTCTGTGGATCAGTGCTCATTTCAATAATCTGCCGATAGGACTCTTTCCGGTCGTCGGTCAGTGTCTTGATCTGCAGTGCATAAGTCGCCAGCCATGCTTTTGTCAGCTTGTCAGCCTCTCCGTCAATGTACGCCTGCACTTCCGAAACCAGTCCCAAGCCGGCGACAGTGACGCGTGCCTCGACTATGGCCTCCATAGGCCTGCAATCGGGCGCGCCACCCACCTCAGGGGTCGAGGAGAGCAGGCGGCGCAACATGGATTCCCGGGAGGGGACAAAGGAACAGACCGTAGTTGCGATCAAGACTAACCGAAATGCTTGCTGCCTGGCAACGTGAGGCCGGTGACGCTGCAGGAGCGTCGCCCACCTGAGCCCTTAGCCAAGCCGCTATACTATTGGCCCATGAAGCTGCGCCCCCGGCATGATGTTCTCGTTCAACGCCCTCCCTCCCCCAGCCGCCATCTTGCTCGGCCACCGGATCTGCGGCGGGGTGACTTCCTTGCGTAAGGACCATTCCAATGTGTGTTTAGGATCGCCATGACTGCAGGCTGCCGCAATGTCGCGGGCGAACAGGCGGTTCTTGTCGCCGCGCTGCGCAACCCCGCCTGTTATCCGCATCCGGCCGAACAGGTCGAGGTCATCGAGACGCACATCTCGTACGTGCTGCTGAGCGGCGCCTATGCTTACAAGATCAAGAAAGCGGTCGCGCTGGGATTCCTCGATTTCAGCACCCTGGCCAGACGCCGCATGTATTGCGAGGAGGAACTGCGTCTCAACCGTCGCCTGGCCCCCGAGCTTTATCTGGCGGTGTTAGCAATCACCGGCCCCCCCGATGTGCCGCGCTTTGCCGGAAAGGGCGAGGCGATCGAATATGCGGTGCAGATGACCCGCTTTTCGCAGGAGGACCTGCTCGACCGGCAATTGGCGCTGGGATGCCTTTCCCCGGACATGATCGACCAACTGGCAGATCAACTGGCCGGTTTTCACGGAGGGGCGGAACGGGCTCCGCCTGACGGGCAATTCGGCTCGCCGGAAGCCGTGTGGGAACCGATGGTGCAGAACTTCGCCCAGCTCGGCGAACAGCTATCCGACGCGGTCCACCGCTCCCGGCTCGCTGACCTGGAAGCATGGAGCCGCAAACGATTCAGCCAGTTGGCCGGCCTGCTGGCGACCCGCTTGCGTGATGGATGGATCCGCGAATGCCACGGCGACCTGCATCTCGGCAACGTTGTAAGAACGGGTGCCGGGTTGCGGATTTTCGACTGCATCGAATTCGACCCCGGGCTGCGCTGGATCGACGTGATCAACGAAATCGCCTTTCTGACCATGGACCTGGAGGAGCGTGGCCGTGCCGACTACGGGCATCGCCTGCTTAACCGCTACCTGGAAGCGAATGGTGATTACAGCGGTTTGCCACTGCTCGCCTTCTATACTGTCTACCGTGCCCTGGTGAGGGCCAAGGTCGCCGCAATACGGGCCAGTCAGGAGGATCCGGCAGGCAGGCTCACGGATCTCGCCAGTTGCGATCAGTACCTGGCCTGTGCGGTGAAAGCCACCCTGCCGGGCAAACCCAGGCTGCTGCTCATGCATGGACTTGCCGGTTCGGGGAAGAGCTGGCTCGCGCAGCAACTGCTGGAGAGACTGGGCGCGTTGCGCATCCGTTCGGATATCGAGCGCAAGCGCCTTTTCGGTCTGCCCGCCCTCGCCCGCAGTGACTGCGCTGTCGGCGACGGCATCTACGATGCGGCGCCGACCGCTGCAACCTACGACCGTCTCGTCGAACTGGCTCGCCATATCCTTGCGGCGGGCTACCCGGTACTGGTGGACGCAGCCAACCTAAAGGCCTGGCAGCGCAAGGCTTTCCGGGAACTCGCGGCAGCACGGGGGGTTCCCTTCGTCATCCTCGCCTGCACTGCGCCGGAAGCAGTCCTGCAGGCCCGGCTGGCCACCCGCCGGGCGGCCGGCCGCGACGCTTCGGAGGCAGACCAGGCGGTGCTGGCGTACCAGATGCGCGCCCGCGAGCCCATTGCGCCTGACGAAGAAGCCTGCACCCTCACCATCGACACCAGCGCGCCGTTCCCGGACGACCTGCCGGCAGTGTTGCAGGATCTTCCGGTTCCATGGCCGCCCGATAGCGTTCGCTGAATGCCCGAAAATGCCCGCCCATTCCTGCCCCTGGCCACCGGTAACCGACGATGCGCTGCTCATCGCCCGGACGCTTGCGCGTCGGGTGCGCTGATGCAGTGGCAGACCTTTGCCCATGAGGCCGATGTCGGCATCCGTGGCAGCGGCGCGACCCTGGCGGATGCCTTTGCCGGCGCCGCTACAGCCATGACGTCGGTAATCTGCGATCCGGACCGGATCGCGGATCGCGAAACGGTGACCGTGAAATGCGCGGCGCCAGACGATGAACTGTTGCTCGTTGATTGGCTCAACGCCCTGATCTACGAAATGGCGACGCGGCACATGCTGTTTTCGCGATTCGACGTAGGCATCACGAATCACCATTTGACGGCCACCGCCTGGGGCGAACTGGTCGACATTTCGCGCCATCACCCAGCGGCCGAGGTCAAGGGGGCCTCCTATTGTGAATTGGCGGTCGGGCGACAAGCTGACGGACAATGGCTGGCCCAGTGCGTGGTCGATGTTTGAGTCAAGCCAGCACCCGAATCCATCAAGCGAAGGCAGGCAATGAACATTTCACGACTGAAACGACGCGGCAACTATGAATGGGAGCTTCCGGCGGCGGGCCGCATGCGGGTGCCGGGGGTGATCTTCGCTTCGCGCGAACTGCTTGAAGCGATGGACGAAAAGGTGGCCGAGCAGGTGGCCAACGTCGCCAGCCTGCCCGGGATCGTCACGGCGTCGTACGCGATGCCCGACGCCCATTGGGGCTACGGCTTCCCCATCGGCGGCGTTGCCGCCTTCGATGCCGAGGACGACGGCGTCGTCTCGGCCGGCGGGGTCGGTTTCGATATCTCCTGCGGGGTGCGCACCCTGCGCACCGGTCTCAAACTGGCTGACATCGAAGCGCACAAGGCGCGCCTCGCCGATGTGCTTTTTGCGCGCATTCCCGCCGGCATCGGCAGTACCGGCAGTATCCGCCTCGACGCCAGGAGCATGGAGGCGATGCTCAAGGGGGGCGCGCGCTGGGCAGTGCAGGCGAGTTACGGGACCGTTGCCGACCTCGAGCACATCGAGGAGCAGGGCCGGGTTGCCGGCGCTGACCCGGCTTGCGTCTCCGAACTGGCGAGAAAGCGCCAGCGTGACGAAATGGGCACGCTGGGTTCGGGCAACCACTACCTTGAGGTGCAGGTAGTCAGCGAGGTCTTCGACCCCGCTGCCGCTCACGCCTACGGGCTGGTTGCCGGGGATGTCCTGGTCAGCATCCATTGCGGATCGCGCGGCCTCGGTCACCAGATCGGCACCGACTACCTGCGCGAGATGGTGGTGGCGGCGCCGGCCGCCGGCATCGCCCTGCCCGACCGCGAGCTGGCCTGCGCTCCGATCAAGTCCGCGCTCGGCCAGCGCTATCTCGGCGCCATGCGCGCCGCCATCAACTGCGCGCTGGCCAACCGGCAAATCCTCACCCACCTGGCGCGAGAGGCCTTTGCCGAGGTGTTTCCCGGCGTCAGGCTGCCGCTGCTCTATGACGTCTCGCACAACACCTGCAAGGAAGAGGCACACATGGTCGCCGGCCACAAGCGCCACCTGTTCGTGCATCGCAAGGGTGCGACGCGGGCTTTCGGCCCCGGGCACGCCGAGTTGCCAGGCGAATACGCGGCGGTCGGGCAACCTGTGTTGATCGGCGGCAGCATGGGAACGGCGTCCTACATCCTCGCCGGTGCGGCAGGGACCGAGGAACGCGCCTTCGGCTCGGCCTGTCATGGCGCCGGTCGCGCGATGAGCCGCCATGAGGCCACGCGCCGCTGGAACGGCCGCACGCTGATCGACGATCTGGCGGCACGCGGCATCCTGATTCGCAGCCCGAGTTGGCGTGGCGTCGCCGAGGAGGCTCCGCTTGCCTACAAGGACGTCGGCGCCGTCGTGGAAGCCTCCGACCACGCCGGGCTGGCCGGCAAGGTGGCCCGGCTCGCGCCGCTGGTCTGCATCAAGGGTTGAACAGCCTGGCGGGTCGGCCAACGCGGCGTTCGACCGCTGGCTTCACCGGTCGTCAGAAGACATGCCGCCTTGCGCGATCGTCGTCTCCAGCAACTGCCGCATGCGCTGCCAGTGCGACCCTTCCCAGAAGACGCGACCACAAAGATCGCAGATCGTGAAATGTTCATGTCGAACATTAACAGACGGCGGTAACTCGCGGAAAATCGATTGTTTTTCTATGGCACGAACAGGGGCGTTGCATTCCAGACAAAGGGTGAAAGGTCTGAAGCTGCGGGCCAGATCCAGCCGCGCGACAATCTCGCCGAATTGCCGCGCCGGCTTCAGCGCGTGCACATAACAGCCGTGGCTGATGTCGCGCTGCTTGAGCAGGTCGCGGTCGCGCGTAAGCACGATACGTCGTTCACGGCCGGCGATCTCGGCGATCTCGCTGTCCCGGTAGTCGTTGCGATACAAGGTATCAAAACCTGCCATGCGCAGCAGCCGAGCCAGTCCGCCCAGATGGGAATCGGCGACGAAGTGGATTAACCGCAGCGGCCACTCGCGCAGGCGCTGCAGGGGCTTGATGTCGAGCGATTCGAACCGGGGGTAGACGGCAACCCGATCGCCGTCGCGCAGCAGGTGGTCGAACCCGACCGACTGGCCATTGACCAGAATCAGTTCGACCTCGGTATGCGGCACGCCAAGCGCCTCGATCATGTGCTTGGTGGTGGCATTGCGCGCGCAGGGAATCGGAAACTCCCTGCCCCGCCGTTCGGATGGCAGGAAGTCGTTGAGTTCCTCGTGGAAGCAAAATGTCGCTGTAACCATGTGCCTGCAATGTCCACTCCGCAGTTGGCGGCGCGGTCGAGCCATCTCGGCGCGGAAGCCGGGAAACGTCGGGAAACCATGAGTTCCGGGGCGTTGACCGCAACAACCCCATGCCGCAAGGCAGGATCGCCGCAAGAAACGGCCTGTCGATCCCCGCGGTCAACCGCCCTTTTGATAGGTACCGACCAACCGGGCTTCGGCAACGACATGCCCCTTCATGGCTTGCTCCAGGGCCGTCCTGGTCGGTCGTCCGAGGTCCGGCAGCACGGCGTCAAGCGCATAGAGCTTGTGGAAGTAACGGTGCCGCCCGATCGGGGGACACGGGCCGCCGTAGCCGGTACGCTGCCAGTCGTTGACTCCCTCCAGTGAGCCGGCGGGCAGCGACCGCACCGCCTCGGGCAGCCCGGCAACGCTGACCGGCAGGTTGTACAAGACCCAATGCACCCAGGTCATGCGTGGCGCCTGAGGATCCGGCGCATCCGGATCGTCTACGATCAGGACCAGGCTTCTGGCAGCTCCGGGAATTCCATTCCAGGCAAGTGGCGGGGAAATGTCCCTTCCCTCGCAGGTGTAAGCCTTCGGGATCGCGGCGTTGTGCGGGAACGCGCTTGAAGTGATGATCATGTCCATGCTTCTTGCTCCAGCTCGAGTGGTGGCCTTCCGGATATGAAGTATAAGCAGACGCGAAGAATCACGCATCCAACCTGGCCCGCCACAGACGTCGACCGTTTCCCCGGGCTGGCAATCCATCAACGCAACTGCTTAAAATAGCTGCTTGATGAAAGTTATTCACAGATCCATTCTCCCCTGTTGTCGTTCCCTGGCGATCGCCGCACTGGCGGGAGCACTGCTGGGCGGTTGCAATTCGACGAAAGTCCCGCGTTCATATCAGACCGAGGGATTCCCGAGCGAGACCCCATTTCAGTATTACAGCAGCCGCGAGCCTGAGGAAGCGTGTGAAATCGCCAAGCGCGCGTTGTTGAGCCAGGGGTATCAGGTCGATGAATCGAAACCTCGCAACATACGGGGCGAAAAATATTTCCGGCCCAAGCCCGATGAAGCCACCAGGCTGTCGATCATCCTGGTTTGCCTGCCCAGCAATCTGGGGACCGTCATCTATGCGAGCGGACTCGAAACACAGTTCGAGATGAAATCCAAGGGGAGTAATGCGGGTGTGAGCGTTCCTGCTCTCGGGTCCCTTTCGCTGCCCTGGTCGCTGGACAAGGACACCCTTGTGAAAGTCGGCGAGGAAACCGTCACCGACCCCGAGTTTTATAAACGGCTGTTCGAACTGATCAGGATGCTCGATGGTTGACCCGGCTAACGGCTGGTGCTGAATTGCCACCCACCTTCCAGTAGCGCAGGTTCAATGGGCCCTACCAGGCCCTAAGTGGTTCGGTCGGGCAGATAATAGTTGTGCCATGCTTGGCTACGAAAACAAAATAATGCAATTGCATTACCATGCAACATCGGCCCCATTGCTGGAATCCAGCGCGCGCTTACGGTTAAGCTGTCGACTTTCCCGGCTTGATCCGTACTTTCATATTTTCAACTTCCAACGAGTTCCATTATGTTCCCCGAATACCGTGACCTGATTACCCAGCTCAAGACGACCGACAGCCATTTCCTCAATGTCTATGAAAAGCACAACGAACTCGATCAGAGAATAAGGAACATGGAATCGGGCATCGAACCGGCAACGCACCTTGCCATCGAAGCGCTGAAGAAGGAGAAGCTGGCGCTCAAGGACGAGCTCTACCAAATCCTGCGCAAGGCGTCGGCCTGAATCTCCAATTACGCGTCACACTATGCCCCGCATCATTCGCGAAAAGTACGAGAACGGCGTCCTGATCGAGCGCACGATCGAGGGCTCGAATGTAACGCCGTGGCATTGGCTGATGCTCGTCGTGCATACGGTCATTGCGTTCTGCTTGGTCTTGTTTGTCGTCATCTCCGTCCACGATAGTCTGTCCCTAAGAGCAACACTTTCCGAGGAAGATGCGTCGCCAGCCAGTTGCGAGCGGCCGGGGTTGCGTTCGTAGCAATGACAATCTCCGAGAATTACGCCGAGGAAGTATGGGAGGCCGAACGCAAGCGTTTAGCGCGGTGGATCAGATGGAAAATAGATACAAGTTGGTACAGAACATCAAGGCATTAGATGGTATCTATCCAACAGGCATCATCCGAAGGAGATTAGGCATGAAACGCTCACTGACCGCTCTTTTTTGCAGCTACTTCCTGATTGGCGTAGCGCTGGCTGACCAAGGCGTGATCGACAAGACCGAGTTGGCTGTCGAGCGAGGAGCGGAAGCCACTGCTCATGGGATAAAACGTGGCGTTGAGGCTACAGGTCGCGGCATCAGGCGTGGCGCTGAAGCTGCCGGCCATGGGATTGAAATCGGGCTATCGGCAGCAGCTCGTGGAATTAGGCGCGGAGCAGAAGCGACTGGTCACGCTTTGCAAAAGGCGGCAGAAAAGGTCAGCCCGTCGTCTGGCTCATGATCTGTAGAAGTTCAGAATTGCCTGGCCTTTTGCAATGCGATGTTTCAGGAAGATGCATCGCAAGCCAGTTGCGGGCAGTCAGGGTTCAGGTCGTAGGGGTACTGATCGCCGAACCTTGGCATAGGCCGCATACGCTGCCCTGTCTCCAGTTGCCGGAACGCTAACTCCGAACCTTGCAGTGCAACTGACGCCGAATGAATCCAGACTCGCGGATATTTCGGTCGACCACTTCCTCCCACAGCCGCAAAGAGCTCTGGTCAGGTAGCGCATCGAGAGCAATCTTGACCTCAACCAGTTGCTCGGACGTCCATTGGTGCGTCTCTGCTAACGACATGCACTCTTCCTTGTACTTCTCCCACACCCCCGCCAAACGCTTTGGGCTGAATTTTCCCATTGGGTTGCCGGTTCAATCCTGGAGAACTGGATCAGAGCCCAGCATCAGGAAACACTGGTAGCATGAAATCCGATCTTTGGCAGACGAAAAACCAAGGGAACCTCAGTAACGATAGGGGGAAACGCGAATGTCGACCAAAAGTTTGCTAGGCATGCTCGGGGTAGCGCTGGGTCTCCTGTTGCCTGGGCCGATTGCGGCTGAAGAGGTAACGATTTTCGAGACCTGTATGGATAGCCAAGGCGAAACACTACGCGCAGTGGCCGACTTTGAGCAGACGATGCTGGTGCGCACAGTTACTGAGCAGGGTCGGCCGGCAATTCGCTACAACCCGGAGGTGCTACCGCGACTGACTTCAGCTACGCGCCTGTTCTTCTACGCTCACCAGTGCGCCCGCCATGGGCTTGCCGACTCCGGCAAGGTGGTTTCAGCTGAACTTGCGCGGCGAGCCGACTGCATCGGTCTCAATACCCTGCTTACTGGCGAGATGCTCAAGTACAGCGATCTGCCCACATTGCAGGCGGAGCTTTCCTTCACCGACGCAGAATGGGAATTTCTGCCCGGTCCGCAACGTACCTTTGATCTGAGCAACTGTAGGCCGACGGCCAGCGTGCTGCGCCTACCGCTGGCGTCCTACCCCTCCAAGCAGCAGATTGCCTGGAACAAATGCGTACATGCCTGCGCCGACCGGCTATGGCACTGCCAGAAGCGTTGTGGTGGTATCGCATGCGGCAGTTGTCAGGAAGCGTACAGGCAATGCAAGGCGGCTTGCGGCGACTTGCCGGACGCGGCTCAGGGCCAATAGAGCAATTTGAAAGGAAGATGCATCGCAAGCCAACCGCGAACAGCTAAGGTTCAGGTCGTAGGGTCGGGGGCTCCATAGTTCGGCAGGCGAAACATATAATGGCAAGGCAAGAAATTGCCAACCTGGAACGCTTAAACCAGTTCGTGAGTTTATTTCATCTATTCCACAAAAAGGAAAAAGTCATGATCTCGAAATTCGTTCTGCCCATGCTTTTGATTTCCTGTCTTGCCGGCTGTGCCACCCAAGATTCCTACAGCAAAGCACTTGGGCTACCCGATACGACCTCCTCACAGAAAGAGGAGACACGATGACCTCAACAATCTAAGCGTCGTAACTCTCCTGAAAGCCCTGCCCATCTTCGGATGCGCGGGGCTTTCGCTTTTTTCTGGGCTACGAGTCCGGCGTGTAAGCTTCAGTACAATTGCATGCGGTATTGCGTGAGCGCTGCCCGGAATTCGGCAAACGAAGCCTCGCGCACGATGGTGGCCGTTCATGACAGCCTGTCCCTAAGAGCAACACTTTCCGCGGAAGATGCGTCGCAGACCAGTTGCGAACAGCCACGGTTTCGTTCGTAGGCTGTTCATGCATTGAGTCCTCAGACCGTTATCGGAGCAGCACCCCGCACCTTCCTGTATCATCGAATGAAAATTGCGGCAGGTTGCGGTGGCCTTGTATATCAACCCATCGCGCCGGGACAGTCAGTAACCTGATTTGACGAAAAGGGGGAGGACAGGATGAAACGACAGGTGAAGAAGCGCAAAGAGGTGACTACCGTGCCCCCCACACTGCGGCGAATGGCTCTCCTTGTCTCCATCTGTCTTCTTGCCGCCTGCAGCAAGGTGACTGCGGAAAACTACGCCAAGGTGAAAACCGGCATGGAATACAAGGAGGTCACGGGCATTCTGGGCAACCCGGCAAGTTGCGATGATGTCGTTGGTTTCAAGTCCTGCAAATGGGGCGACGAGAAGAGCCATATCACCGTCCGTTTCGCAGGTGATGTCGTAATCATGCATTCAGCGGAGAATGTTCGCTAAGGCGGCACCGCCAAACCCCGATACGCGCTGTTGCAAGATGTTATGTAAGTTGGCGAGGTTGCGCAAAAGTCTGTGCTCCATGCGCTGATTGACCAGAGATCAGTCTGACGCCAATCCCCTCCATCCCTCAAAACATGCCGTCCTGAAACCTTCGCACGCCCTCCCTCGCCTTTTCCATGGGGCCTATGTAATCACAGTCCCCCTCGGGTCAGACCGTCGCTAATTTCAGACGTTGTGGTGTAGCTCACGCCGAATAAACCTGGGTTCGGCGTAGTCTCGACAGATGGAAGACCACAATCCGTAAGCGTCAATCGATGCTGAGTGACTTACCGGAATCTCTCGGCCCAAGAGCCAGAATTTTCCTGACTGCTCGTACTGCCCACCGTTCAGGCGATTCATAAGCGCCTGCCTCATTGCCGAACGAGACGCGCAGCATGTCCGTATCAATGATGCCGGGGTTCAGCGGTACTGCCGCCATCCCTTGAGGCAATTCCTGCGCCAGCGCCTTTGTCAATCCCTCGATCGCCCATTTGGTAGCGCAATAGGGTGCAACACCAGCCGATGCGCTCCGTCCCCAGCCCGAACTGAAATTGACGATCACACCATGATTGATTTTGACCATCGCTGGCACAAAGTGTCGGATGACGTTCGCGACGCCATTTATATTTACACTGGCCAGCCCGTCGAATTCGCTGGCCTGAATCTCCCAGAGCGGGGCGTTCTTGTTCACCAGGGCGGCGTTGTTGATCAGAAGATCAGGAACGCCCACAGTGTTGAGTATGTGAACAGCCCAATTGGATACCTGAACATCGTCACTGACATCCACGCTGGCAAAGAGATGGGGCGCAGGATATTCCCGGCGAAGGGTTTCGATGTGCCCGGCATTGCGACCACATCCAGCCACGGTGCGACCGGCGGCCACCAGTTCTTTGAGCATGGCGCGCCCCAAACCCCGGGTGACGCCGGTCAAAACTACAATGCGTGGTGTGCTCATTTAGCCAACTCCCCAAGCGTACGAGCATTCTCCTTCAACAGGAGATGCAACTAAAGGTGTCTCGCTTTGTCTCTGCCGAGAGGCGCTTCACGGCTGTTGAATACTACTTGTTAAGAATGGAATCAAGTCATGGATAAACTGAAAATCACTTATTTCGATTTTCCAGGAGGACGGGCGGAACCGGCACGGCTCGCGTTGCACATCGGCGGGGTCGAGTTTGAAGACTATCGTTTTGCGTCGAGTGACTTTCCGGAAGTCCGTAAGACGACCCCCCTGAATCAGGTGCCGACCCTGCACATTAATGATCTGCAAATCACACAAAGTGATGCGATCACCCGCTACGCCGGGAAACTGACTGGTTTGTATCCCGAAGATCATTTACAGGCCTTGTTATGTGACGAGGTGATGGGTGCTTTAGAAGATCTGAATATCAAATTGGTGGCCACGCTCGGCATGAAAGGCGACGCCTTGAAGAATGCTCGCGAGACCTTGGTGGCCGGAGCGTTGCCACAGTACTTGCGATGGCTGCAGCAGCAACTTGAAAGCCACGGCGGCGAGTATTTTGCAGACAACCGCCTCACCATTGCCGACCTGAAAGTGTTCGTCGTAGTGCGCGGACTGAGCTCAGGTCAGTTGGAGTACATTCCGATCAATTTGATAGAAACCGTAGCACCGAAGCTCAAAACGCACATGCAGCGCATCCGCAACATTCCAGCGATCGCTCAATATTATTCAGAGCTCGGTGTAGCCTGATTCGCTATGTCTTTACGCCTGGTTCAATAACCGCCAAGTCTGGATACACACTGTTGCAAGCAGTTACTTGAGTTGGCGAAGTCACACCGGTATCTTGTATTCATGCGCTGTCCCCCAACAGCCTAGGCGGCCAATCCTCCCCTCTCCCCAACCGGCCGTCTTGAAAGCCTCGCACTCCCCCCTGGTGCGAGGCTTTCACCTTTGTGGGCATCGAATACCAGTCGTGTGCAGCCAGACCGGAAGATTGG
>Ga0209668_10000206_pt1 | contig 25146 bp, 35 predicted proteins | sample FrelakmetPLP11PL_FD_187150 | JGI IMG/M metagenome (GOLD analysis project Ga0209668, IMG submission 187150) | Freshwater lake sediment microbial communities from the University of Notre Dame, USA, for methane emissions studies - PLP11 PL (SPAdes)... | ecosystem: Environmental > Aquatic >...
TATATCATTAAATTCAAACGCAAAAAAATTGAAAATCAATTTAATAAAAATTTATAAAAAATAATATCACTAAATTTTTTTAGCTTCTGGTTTTTTAGAATTATAAAGTAATCTATAAATCCCTTGTGATGTTAGAAATAGTACTTTTTGCTTACCACCAAGGGTCTCAACTTCTTTTAGATCCTTTTCATCTTCATCATAATTTTGAACTGATGCATAAATATTTGTAAGTTCTAATGCATTCCCTATATTACTACTTCTAAACCAATGTATTTGTTTATTATTAATAGATTCTGATAAAATATATGATTATTTTCAAAAGTTTTCACTATACAATTTGGATCTGTTACATCATTAGTCACCTTTAATAATAATGTTAATTTAAAATTCAAACGCGAAAAATTTAAAAATCAATTTTTAATATAATTTTTAATTTATTATCAAATTTTTTTATATAATATAATATATAAATATGAACGTATATATTTTAGTAATAATAGTAGTAATAGCTTATTTATTATTAAATAAAAATGAGCAATTTAGTGTAGTTAAACCAAGTGTTATTATAAAACAAGGCACAGTTGCAAAAATACCTCCACCACCACCAAAGGCATTAACAACCACTCCATCCCCTTATACTTATTCTGGAAATGATGGAAGTATGTTAGGTAGTGCTTTTTGTATGAGACAAACAAATGGATCTGGTAGTTGCATAGGAGGATTTGCAAATGATAAAAAAATTTCATTAAGTTGTACAGATAATCAAGGGTCAAGTAATTCATCTTGGAATTGTAGTGGAAAAACTCTATTTCCATATGCAGGAAATAATGGGTCTATCAATGGTGCTGGATATTGCCAAGGTATATGGGGAAGTTCAAATGGACAAAATAAAAATATGAATTGTATAGGTGGGTGGGCAGTTGATAAGAAAATTCCATTAAGTTGTACAGATAATCAAGGTTCAACTAATTCATCTTGGAATTGTAGTGGGACAATACCAACAACAACATTACCTCCAACAACATCACCTCCAATTACTAGCACAAGTACAACCCCATTACCGACTATGCCAAGTTATCAGAATTTAATAGATGGATGCGAAACTGGTGCGAACAAGGTTGTATCATGTCCATCTGGTATTATATCCGATGGATCAATTAAATATGGTAGATGGAATAATAGTGTATGTCCTGGTACTGGCGTCACATCTACAACAGTATCTAAATATACAGTTAGTAAACTACCATCTACATGCCTTGGACAAGGATCATGTACATTGGCAAATTTGAATACTGTTGTAGGAGATAGTTATCCAAATGTTACAAAACAATATAATATAGGATATTCTTGTTCAGGACGGACATATAATGCATATCCACAAGCTGATTTTACAGGCCAAGGTGATATATCAAGTCAGACAGGTACAATTGATTCATGCAAGATAGCATGTGATAAATTATCTAATTGTAATGGATTTACATATGCTGGTTCAAATTGTTATTTTAAAAATATCAATAATAGTAATACATTAAACTTGAATCCTAGCAGTACATATTATTATACAAGTGGAGGAGAAGGTACAAATCCATATGCGAGTTATATCTATCATGGAAATAATGGGACAGTGAATGGAGATACATATTGCGCTGGTGCATGGGAAAGTCCATCGGGACCATCGGGACAAAATAAGAATATGAAATGTATAGGAGGTATAAATTATAGTTCTGGTACAAATGTAGCATGTAATACAGTAGTTGGAGTAGGTAATACATTAGCATATAAATGTGGTTAATTTAGAAAAGTAGAAAGTCTGTATTTCATATACATATTAAAAAACTGATTATTTGAACGATACAATTTATATTGTACTAAATGAAGAATATTATTTTCTAAATTATTGAAAAATATCATATTACAACATAATCGTTTACAAAAAAATTTATTTGGTAATGGTATATCTTCAAAATATTTTATACTAATACATAAACAACAATAAAATAATATACGTCTAGTATAATGATGTGTATCAAAAATGATATTTTCGACTTTGTGGAAAATATCTATTGCTAATAGATAACTTGATAATTTTATTTTTTGAATCATAAATTCAATGATAATAGATATTATTTTATTATTAATTCAATTTTATTTTATTTAATAATTTATATGGATGATAATATGGATGATAATATAATTATTATTATAATATGTAGTTTTTGTTTAAGTTGTATATTTTCTATAATTAGTTCTATTTTGACAGGTATATATACATCATCTACACCGAGTACAACTAAATCACCAAAAAATATAAAAATAATAGATTGTAAAAAAGATTTTTCACAATGTAAAGATTGTAATACAGATAATTATATTAAAATAATTTCTGGAGATATTATCAAAATAAGTAATGATAATAGTAATTATTATATATATGTTGCATATAATTTTTTTATAGATTTTATAGTTGATCTAACAAGTAAAAATATAAATATTAATAATTTAAATGATTTATTACTTGCATTCAAAAAAGTCGAACAATCTTTTAAAGAACAAAATAAATGTAATAATGTAGATAAAAATACAAGAAATAAAGGAGAAGCACCATATAATACTATATGTTTTTTTTATACTGTTCAAAATATAGGTGATATTGCTAATACAATTAATAAAGTAATTATTCCAGAAATTCCTAATAGTGTTATTAATGATTACTTTGATTTATTAAAAAATAAGATAAATACTATTAATATATTAACTATATTCGAATATGTAATGTATATTGCAATAAATCAATATAATACAGGTGTTATATATATAACAAATGTTAAAAATTAAGCACGTATCATAAACATCTTAAACATCTTAATAAGTTGGCGAAGAATAATTTGGTACAGAATAATTTGGTACAGAATAACTTGGTACAGAATAACTTGGTACAGAATAACTTGGTGAAGAATAAGTTGGTGAAAAAGCACTACCGCTACTGCTACCGCTACTAAGACCAAGACCAAGTGAAGATGATATAAAGCTACTACAACAGATAAAAATAATAATACCTATAACTATACCTGAACCTGTCAATGGTGACAATACTATACCAGTTATACTACCTATAATACTACTAATTGCATTACCAATTGATTCAATTAGATTACCACCTGAACTTTTATCAACAGTATCTTTTCCTAATTCTGTTTCTTTTATATCATCTGTTGTAATCTTGGTAATATCACTATGTTCTGATAGACATTGTAAGAATGAATCATTAACTTGATTAAATCCACTATGTTCAATATCACTTCCTATTATATTTGCTATATTTTCAGCTTGAATATTTAAAATACAATTTTTTGCAACTTCATTAAATTTACTATTGTCAATATCTGTTTTACTTTTAATTAATCTTTGACTAACACTATTTGTTGAAGCTGGTGATCCCAAAACTGAACCCTTTGCTTCTAGATTTTCTTTAATTGTATCAAGAACTTTTTGTTGTATATTATTTGATATACTTGAATCTAATGCACTCTGTAATACACATAAATTTTTTACTGTATTTTGTTGACTAAGCGATGAATCTTTCATTTTTGTATTAATTATATTTATAACATTATTAGCACTTTGTGTACTATTACAATTTTGGTCTACCTTGTTTTTTATAGAATTATCAATATTTGTTACTGTATCTGTAATATCAATTGTCTCTGATGAACTCGATACTGTACAATCACCTATTGCGCCAAACATACAAAAATGTTCATAATTACTTGGATATATCATACTATACTTATATAAAATATAAAAATTTTTATTATTAATTTTTTAATAATAAATAAAATTTGTTAAATATATTTAAGCCTTTACTTTCTTAACTTTTTTAACTTTTAATTCTTTTGGTTCTTCTACTTTTGGTTCTTCTGGTTTTGGTTCTTCTGGTTTTGGTTCTTCAGGCTTTTTTAGTTCTTCTGGTTTTGGTTCTTCAGCTGCTTTTTTGGCTTGTTTGTCTCTCTTTACTACAAGTTTTTTGAATGTTTTAAAGGTTTCTTGAAGCATAGTTTTTAATTCCTCAACATGTGGGTCTGTTTCTGGAACTTCTGATGGAACAAATGTTTCAGTTGCTTTCAAGTTTAATTCAACTGCTTTATCTACAAAAACTTTTCTATCATTTTCACTTGTAGATTTCCATAAAGCACCTAATTGTTTCATAATTTCCATTGGATCTCCTGTAAGAGTACTTCTCTTTTCCATACAAAAGACATTATATGCTGAAAGCTTTTTTGCTTTTTCAACCTTGAGTTTATCAACCTTGGAAAGTTTGGTCATATATTCTTTAACTTGTTGTGATAATGGCATCTTGTTTGTAATTGTGTTTTATAATATTTTTCTATTTTGAACGAAATTCAATTTTTTTTTTTTTAAAAAGTCTATAATATAATGGATTCTAAAATTATAATTATTATTATTATTATAATAGTTAGTTGCTGTTGTTTGTTATCTATAGGGGCTGGTATTGGTGTATATTTAGAAAAAGATACATTATTCCCCTCGTCAACTACTACAACAACAAAACAACCAAAAACATCTTCGTCCTCGTCATCTTCAAGTTCACCATCTTCTACTCCTAGTACTTCTGGTTCTAGTACTTCTGGTTCTAGTACTTCTGGTTCTAGTACTTCTGGTTCTAGTACTTCTGGTACTTCTTTTGCAGATTATATATATCGTGGTAATAATGGTAGTGTAAGTGGTGATAGTTATTGTAAAGGAGGATGGGAAAGTTCAGATGGAAAGGATAAGAATATGACATGCGTAGAAGGTGTGATTTTAACAAGTGGAGAAAAAGTAAATTGTACAGATATTATAAATAAATCGGGGCTTGCATATAAATGTACAGTGCCTTCAAGTATACTTCCTTCAATTACAGTGCCTTTAGGTCCTATACTACAAGAAGGACAAACTATAGCATGTGGTGATAACCCACCTCCAAATGGTTTAAAAGGAGGTATGTTTAGATATGAAAAAGGTAAATTAAGATATATTCCAAGTGATGATATTGCGGCGGCTTGGGGTAATAGTTGGAGTAATGCTACAAATAGAGATTGTTCAAAAGATATATTAGGAGAGCAAATGACATATGCTGCACCATTTACAGAAACTGGTAGTATAGCATGTGAATCAGGATATCATGGAGGTGGTACATTTAAACAAACTGATACTGGATTAAAGCATTATCCTAATCCATTAATAGCAAGTTCATGGGATAAAAATTGGGCAAATACAACAAACAAAATATGTCTTGGGCACAAATATGGAGGAGAATGGGAATTTAATAATAATCCAAATATAGTCAGTGGTAATAATGGAACTGCAAGTGGTGATGAATGGTGTGCTAAACAAGATAAAAATTGTTTATATTCATTTACATATTCTGATGGTACTGGTCAAACAAATCCAGGTGATTATGTAGACTGTAGTAACAAAATCGGATCTGGAGGAAATGCTGATTTAAGATCAGTTTGTGGAAGTGATAGACCAAAGTTATCAAAATCAGTTGATTATTGGGACGATGATGGTAAGGTTAATGGATATAAATTTTGCCAGGGTCTATATGGTAGCTCAAATGGACAAAATAAAAATCTTGGATGTTCATATGGTATTGTATATAAATCAGGTAATGGTCATGTATTTAATGAAGAAGTTGATTGTAAAACTAAAACTGGGACTAAAACAGCATATAAATGCGAACAACGTGCAGAAAAAAATTGGAATAATGCAGTTAGTTGGGTTTCTCTTGGGAATAATAGTGGAGCACATATAAATGATTCATTCTGTAGTAATGATGTAGGAAAGAATTATTATCATGTTGGTTCAATTAATGAAGGAGCTGGTGCAAGAGGAGTTTGTGCTAATTATAGTAAAGAAGAGGGTGGTTCATATAATTCTGATTGGTAAATAACTAATGATGTCATTTATTATTTTTTCATTAAATATATTAAATGAGTTATTATTAATAAATGCCTTTTACTAATATACCAGAAATTAAAGATGATGAAGTTTATGATTTGTTATAAATGAATGATAATAGGGACATTATCATTTATTGTTTTTTCATCTAATATATTATCATAAAAATCAATCATAAGTGAACAATACCACCATGGCATATATACATAGTATTGTTTGTATATTTCTCTTTGTTCAGATATCAATCTTTTATCGACAACTATATCATTATATAAATTTTGAATAATATTAAACGTTGATATTGGAGTATATTTAGTTTTATAATATGGTCCTAAACTTGATTTTTTATTATTACTATATAGCCATTCATCTATATATGTTTGGATCGGATTAGTTGAGTTTGTTATATTATAATCATGGAATAATAATTTTTTAAATATATCAGGAATAAGATATTTTTTTATAACATCTTTAAATTGTTTATTTATTAATGTTAGATTTTTTAATATATGTATATGTTCTTCAATATCAGCATCACCAAGTTTTGATTCTATTATATTTATAATAAGTTCAGTTGGTAATTTATTCATTGTATTTTGAATTTAATTATTTATTATTCAATTTTTTAAGATTAAAGAATTATTATTAATAAAATGCCTTTCAGTAATATACCAGAAATTACAGAAGATGAAGTTTATGATTTTTATAATAAACCACCTAAAACAAAAGCTGATGTATATGAATATTTACGAACTTGGTTTGGTAAAGTTGATGAAAAAGAAGTACATATAATGGAAAAGAATATTATCAAGTTTTAGGATTTAGAGGTGCATTTAGTGTTTTTTATAATTTAGAAAGCAATGAATATTTTTTTAATTGTTCAAATGATATTAATCCATTAGTATATGGAAAATTCACAATATATCATGATTTAATTGCTGAATTTTATTGTAAATTGTGGAAAATACCATATGATTAAATTATCTATGTCTTTTATATTAACTTGTATAAATGGATCACGTTCCACATAAGCTTATAAATACATCTTTATCTATTGCATAATTTAAAGCATTATCTATATCATTATATATTTTATTATTAAATATATCTGATATACGTATTAAATTTGTAAATATACAATTTTTCTTATATAATTTATATATATTTATACATTCTTCTTCAGAGTATCTTTTTGCATCTTTGTTAAATTGTTCTATTCTTTTTTCAAATTTATTAATATATTTATTCGCATATTTATTTGCTTGTTGTTCTAAATAACTCATTATTTATGTTTACTAAAATAAATTTATATATAATTTGTATCTAATTTAAAATTAATCTAATAATACAATATAATGGATCAATATCTTGATAAAGATTCTCAGATTCGTATTTTGAAAAAAGAAAATGAAAAACTTGTTCAACAGAATAAAGAATTGCTTGATAAACTTTCCAGTTACACTAATCCAAATAGATGTAAAAAATGGCAAGAGAAAAATAAAGAATCAATAAAAGAATATCATAAACAATATTATTTGAATAAAAAAACACAGGGTGCGTTGAAAATTGAAAATTAAATTATACACGTGTATTAAAAACAGAATGGGTAAGAAATTGACTTTTGAATTTGTACAAAATTATTTTAGAGCAAAAGGGTGTGAGTTACTTTCAACTGAATATATTAATGGTACACTCCCACTTAAATATAAATGCAAATGTGGCAATAATACACAGAAAATATTTAATAAATTTAAACAACATTCAACTTGTGAAAATTGTAGAATTAAAGAACATATTCGTTATACATATAATGATGTAAAAGAATATATTTTAGAACAAGGATATATTCTATTAGATACAGAGTATAAAAATTGTAATACAAACTTAAATATTAAATGTCCAAAAGATCATATGTTACATATTAATTTTATAAGATTTAAGGGAGGACAAAGATGTTCTTTTTGTAATAATAGTTACTTTTGAATATGTTTATAATTATTTTAGAGAAAATGGATGTCAATTATTAGAAAATGAATATTTTAATGGGAAGCATAAAATGAAATATATTTGCCAATGTGGTAAAGAATCAATTAGTCATTTTGAAAATTTTATACAAGGAAAACGATGTCGTAGTTGTTCAGGTAAAGAAAAAAAGACTATTGAATTTATTAAAGAAGAATTTGCTAAACGTGGATTTGAATTAATTTCTAATATATATGTTAATTGTAAAGAGAAACTACAATACAAATGTAAATGTGGTATTATTAATCAAATATCTTTTGATGGTTAGTGGCCAATGTAGAAATTGTTGTTATACAAATATGATGAAAAATAATCATTCATTTAAAGATTATATTTTACCATCAGGTAAGATTATTAAAATCCAAGGCTATGAAAATATTGCATTAGATGAATTAGTAAAAATATATAATGAAGATGATATATTTACATCTCGTCTTGATATGCCCAAAATACAATATTATTTAGATGGTGAAATTTATTCATATTACCCAGATATTTATATTAAATCAATTGATAAAATAATAGAAGTTAAAAGTACTTGGACTTATAAAAGAAACTTGATAAAAAATATTCATAAAACAAGAAAATTAGGTTTGGAATTTGAATTTTGGATATACGATGATAGAAAAAATAAATTAATTATATAAAACTATTTTATTGTTATATATTAATGGAGTTGTCATTTGATAAAATAAATGAGTTATTTAATGAAAAATTAACTGAAATGTTGAATAAGTATAGTTCATATACTGAATTTCTTAATAAAAATCGCTACAATATTGATGTAAACGTAAAAACTATATATCATGAAAAAATTCCTATACTTCCATGCGACTTTACTGCGACGGGAATGCCATTAAAAATAGTCGAACAGTTTTTAGAACACTATATATTCCCTATTATGTCAAATACGCATTCAAACAACTATTTAGGCCGTTATATGACAGCTATGATAAATGAAAGTAAGAAATTAATAATGAAATCAGTTAATGGAGATTGTAAAACATATAAATTACTTTTTGATGGAAGTGGCGCCACAGCATCAGTAAATCATTTAGTACATTTATTAAAACCAAAATTAGCTAATACAGTCGTATTTGTAAGTGTAACTGAACATTATTCAAATATACTTCCTTGGTATGAAAATGCCAAAAAGCTAGTTATTATAGATGTAGATGATAATGGATTGATTGATACAACTCAATTAAAAGAACAATTAGAAAAACATAAAAATGAAGGATTTGATATAATTGGAAGTTTTAGTGCATGTTCAAATGTAACTGGTGTTATACAAGATACTAAAAAAATAGCTAGAATAGTTCACGAATATGGTGGACTTGTTTTTTTTGATTATGCGGCTTCAGCACCATATTGTCCTATAGATTTAATTGGAGATGATTTAGAGGGGATATTTTTTAGCATTCATAAATTCGCCGGAGGACCAGGATCTAGTGGTGTACTAATTCTTAAAGATTCTGTTTCTTGTAATGATAAAATCTGTATTTTTCCGGGCGGTGGTACAGTTAGTTTTATGTTCAGAGATAATAATGGTAAAATAGATTTAAAATATTCAAGTGATTTTGAAAAAAGAGAAAATTCAGGTACACCTCCTATTTTATCTATTATTAAAGCAGGCCTTGTATTTGCTATAAAGGACCATTTTCAAAAAGAGATAATAGATCATGAATTAGCATTAACAAAAAAGTTCCAAGAATATTTATTTAAAATACAAGAGAAATACCCTAATTTAGTAATATTAAATCCAATAAATAACTTGTATAGATTACCAATATTTGCATTACAATTTAAGAAACCAAATTCTGATGAATTTTATCATTACAACTATATAGTTGGATTATTATGTGATTTATATGGAATAACAAGTAGAGGGGGTATTTCTTGTAGTTCTGTATTTGCAGAAAAGTTATTAAATTTAACTGATAAAGATACAATGCGTATCAAAAATGAAATAGAACAGCATAAGGGAAGACCTAATAAATACGGCTGGGTGCGTTTAACTCTCAATTGTGTCCACACTTGGACCGATGTGAAATATATAGCAAAAGCGATAAAGACAATATGTGAAAACGCAGATAAATTTGAAAGCGATTATCATTTTGATAAAGATAAAAATGTATATTTCTCAAATCAATGTCAAGATGGTGTGTGTTCAAATATATATCTCTAAACAACTTCCATATAAGAAAATGTATTATAAATATATTTAATATCGTATTCTATATTTTTTACATCACATAGAATACCATATAGAATACTTTTAGTAAAATTATTAAGATGTAATTTATATTTTAATTCACAATTATGAGATCTAATACTATAATTTGATATATTTTTATTTTGTTTAATATATTCTATTATATACTTTTTACTAATTGTACCAAGTATTTTATTTTCTAAAAGTTTTATTCTAGATTGGTTACAATTAATATTTAATAATATATAATTTGGCAATCCTCTAACTTCTATGACTGGTACTTTAGTATCCATTTAATAAGTTGTTCTTATTAAATTTATTTCAATTTTTTAATTAAAATCCAAGTAATTCAGCTGTTTTATTAAATAAGAATTTAATAATAGATAGTATAAAATTATATAATGAATTTTCTTTAGATAAAAGTATATAAAAAATATTATCATCAGAGTTTTTATATTTCTTATAGAGTAAAGATAGTATCATATTATTATCAAAAATTATTGATGCATCTTCTGGACAAAGTACAAAATTATATTTTGATAAAAATGATATAGCTTCTTCATATGATGATTCTCTTGTTTCAATATATTTTTGAATAATAATAATTTTTATTTCATTTAAAATATCATATATAGTATTATCTTTATGTAATGTCAACTCTGTTCCACGATTATCAGGAAATAAAAAATATAGCTCTTGATCTACTGTACCTATAACAATAGGTATTAGATCATTCCCTTTTGATCTTATTTTTTTACTAAAATTTATTCTGTCATTTTTTTCTGTATATTTTCTATAATTTATATATTCTTGTCCATATATACTACTTCTTAGTAATTCCATATACTTAATCTATTGATTTAAAATTATTTAATTTTAAATCAATTTTATTCTAGAATTCTTCTAATCCAGGAAAATCAAATGATTCAGTGTCACTAGTATCATCTAAACTAAGTTGGAAATCAAGTTTCCAATTAACTTTTGTACTTTTTATTTTTCTCCACCAATGTTGAATAAAAATTGCAGCTAATGATTCTTCTATATATTTAATTTGAAAAGCTGAAAAATTATTATTGTGATTATAAAACATTTTACTATTTATAAAAGTTATTTTTAAATTTAATTTTTACAATTATTCATTAGTAGAATAATATTCTGGAGTAGTTTGGGGCATTTCAGTTGTTGTTTCTACTAATGGGAAAGGGAGAGGATAATGCGATTTTTTGAGGCGCAAAAACATAAAATATGCCAACCCAATTAATACTGCTCCAACTAGTAAATTATTATTTTTAGCAAATAGTAAGATATTATTTGTTGATGTTGGTGGAATTAAAGTTTCTGGTGAAAAAATCAATAATGCACCTGTAAGAGCTAGAACGAGAGCGACAATTTTAAGCATTTGTTTTATAATATAAAAATAAAAAAAAAAACTATTTATTTCATAATTAATTATAAAATTCTTAAAAAAACAATTTAAAAATAATTAGATTTATATTATAAACAATGTTTCCATTTACAAACAATCTAGGACTAAATATGTGTATGGGATTATTAAATGATACTAATAATAAACGAAAAATGGAAGAAATGGAGCAAAAATATAAAGAAAAAGCAAAAAAATTAGAAGAAAAATTAGAAGAATCATTAAAAAAAAATAGAAATTAAAATCACGTTAGACAGCACAAGCTATTTTCTTTTTGTTTAATTATTTTATTGCAACTAAACTAATTATACCACTAATACTACTAATACTAATACATAATAATATAAATATAATTGTAACTATTAATATATTATTTGTACTCTTGGGTGCTTCTGTAGATGTAGGGACAGTACTTTCAAGGTTAGATTGATCAACTTTAGGGATAGAAGTACTTTCAGGATTAGATTGATTTATATTAGATTGTTCTGTTTTACAATTATTAAGCTGTTTTAATTGTGTATCATTTAATGTCGAACCAATTATATTTGATATATTTGCACAACAAGTAATCGTCCCTAAAGGTTGATCATTATTTTGATGTACATATTCCCCTTCGTTTTTTTTTGGCTCTGGATCATTAAAATCACCTGGTCTAGCACCCTTTTCACTTATTACTTGTGCTTCTGCTTCACTCCATCGAAGAATATCTGTTTTTTTACAGCTTCTAAAATTTTGCCCTAGTGTACTTGAAGGTTGGTTACCCGCATCAGTCCATCCTGAACCATAATCATCAGTACACCAATAAGCATATGATATTATACTAGTATTACGTGTATTTTGTCTATCATTTCCTTTACTAATAAAAATCTCCTTTTTTCTATTATCCCAATTAGTTTGTGCATCTTCATTTGCTTTTTTTTTATTTTCCCATACATCATGTGCAGCACCCCATTCATTATCTATTATATCATTATAGTTTGTTGCATTTTTATTCGCTGTAGATGTTGCTATCATTACATTTACAGCATCATTACACGCCTGTAAATTTTCATTCGTCATAATATATAATACGCGATTAAAAAAAAAATAAATATAATGATTAATATAATTATATTTGTATTTATAATGATGTTTTTGATATTTAAAACTAATATATATTAATGCAGGTTTTATATTCAGATATGACAAATAGAGCAGATATAATATATAAGAAAGAATTGACTAAAGATAATAAAGATAATGAAAAAGATAATGAAAAAGATAATGAAAAAGATAATGAAAAAGATAATGAAAAAGATAATGAAAAAGATAATGAATAAAAAGTAAAGAATGTAAAAATGATAAAATTTTTTTATATATATTAATTATATAATAATGAATTATTTAATTATTATTTTTCTACTTGTATTAGTGTACTTTATATTTTATAAAACAGAGACATTTGAAAATGCATCAGCAGAAAAAACTATATTAATTGATGCTATATATAATTTTATGAAATCTGATTCCAAGTATGGTGATTATATAAATATATTAAAATCATATAAAAATATGTCTTATAAGTTAGCAGAGTCAGATACTTTTGCTGAACTTAGATTACTTACAAAAAAAGGTATATTAAAAAAAGATAATATTTATGAATTTGCAACTGATATGAAATAATTAAATACCACGCATATTCAATTTTATTTCAAAATAATCCATAAAGGCATCTTTGAATACTTGTTTTTCTATAAAACTTTTTACATCAAGTAATTCCATTAAATATTTAGAACTACAAGTTTTATCTGGAATGCGATAAATACGTTCTTTAAATAATCCATTGAATGTTTTTACTTGTTGTTTATTATTATGTCTTTCAAGATAATCTTTAAAAGTCAACCCCATTTAAAGATGTATTTTAAAAAATAAATATAATTTAAACTTATTTAACATGTATATTGTGCACTCCATTGTTTTAATACACCAGGTGCTGGATCACCACCCATAGTATTATTATTTATAGGTAATGGCATATGTGCTGGTCTAGTAATTAAATTTTTTGCAAATTGTTGACCATTTGCACCATATGTTATAACAATATTATTTGCTAAACATTCTGGTACAAATACACCACCTTCTGAACCAGTCTGCTTATATATTTGTTGTTTTGGTGTAGATACTACAAATGGATTAATTGTTGGTGCTAAAGTTGTTATTTGTTGTGGTGTACTTGTTATTGTAGATGGAATAAATTGATTAATTGTTTGTAGAGATGGTATAGTTGATAAAGTTTCTGGCATACTTCCATCACAAGTTAAACCAATCCATCTTCTTGATTCACTTCGTCCATGTTTAATATAATGATCCCATGCATCTACACCAGCTGCTTTTACATCAGGATAAGAATCTAAATAAATTTGTTTCATCAGTGCACAAGCAGTATTAAAATCAATTTTGTATTCTTGACCACCAGCACTTATAGATTCAAGTATTAATCCATTTATCATTCTCATTAATATTGAAAATAATCCTCTAATATTATCTTGATTTGATAATGTACGTTTTAATTGTGTATCTGATAATTGAGCTATTTGTTGTAAAATCATTGGTTTAAATAGAGTAAATACATAATTAAATAAATATATTAAAATTGTCAAATATCTAATTCTTAAATTATGTTCCTGTATTGATGATTGGCCTGGAGGTAAATCTAATTTTGTTATTACAAGTGCGATTTCTCTTGGATTTATATTAAGTGCATTTAATGTAGACAATATTATTTTTTGATCAGTTGTTGTTGTAGTATTAATTGGTGGTAATGTTTGAGGAATTTTTTCCAAGTTGAAACCATCAATAGTAAAATGTTCAGTTTTACTTAAATTATATATTTTACCAAGGGATTGTTTTATAGTATTTTTTAATACTTTATCAATTGTAAAAGATTCTTTTTTACTTAGTAAAAAATATAAAATTGCAAAAATGATAAAAATAACAATGAGATTTATTAGTTTGCATTTTATAATATATATATATAAATAAATTTTATATTTAATAATATAATGAATAAAAATTGTTATATGCAAATACAAAAAGATAGCAAAAGTATTTTTAATTACATTATTAATACTTTGCCATTTGTTAATGAAATAGATCACAATGAATGTACTTTTCCATTTATTACATATGAATACTCAAAACAAAATAATGTAACTAATATAAATGTAGAAAATGACTTGCGTAATGCTTATCCTATATCGCGATGTATACAATGTAAATATCCTAATATACAATAAAGTTAATTTAGATTACATAATTCTTGCATTGCATTAATATGTTGTCCTTTAGTGACGAGAATATTTTTTATAATATTTTTAGGTAATATTATATCAACACGAGAACCAAGTAAAATAAATCCTAATTTATGTCCTGGTAATAAAAGTTGTTCACTTGGTTTTTGAATAGATAATATCCTATGTGTTAATATACCAGTAATTTGTGTAATTGAATAGTTAAATTGTTTATTATTATTTAATCCTATTAATTCATTTACAACACGTTCATTATTAATAGCATGTTCTTTATAAGCTTGTATATGAGGTCCATAAAATCTTGTTTGATTGACAAGTGTTGATTTAATAGGAATATATTGGCCATGTTTATCAAAAATATTTAGAAATAGAGAAATAGTAATCATGTCATTTTTTTCTTCGATAGAACGTACTCTCCCATCAGTGGGAGAGTAAAAAATATTTTCTTGATAATTATGATAATTATTTAGTTGTGGAAATCGTAAAAAATATAATACAAAACATAAAAAGGCAATTGGTATATATATTTTTTTTGTTAACATATAAAGTAAAATTGGTATAATAATCATTGTTTTAGTATCAATTGGCAAGTTCATTTAAACTTAGTCAATTAAAAAAAATAATAAGTAATCAAAGTGATTGTGAAAAATTAAATAGACTTATTATTTTTTTTAAATCATCTTGATTATTAGGTCTAAGTAATAAATTATAATCACTACAATAAATAATATTATTAATCTTGAAGAAAAATAAAAATCTATTAGCATCTGTGAGTAATATATAAGAATGTTCTAATTGTTTTTTATAGCTCTGGGTCTGTAATTGATTAATTCCTTTTTTTATTGTCTTTTCATCAATGTCACGTTCAATAATTATATTATTGTTATTATATGGAATTTGTAAATTAGATTCAATATAAGCTTTTTTCTTTTTTAAATCTCTAATATCTGATTTATAACAATATGTATCTAAACGTGATAAATGTGTTATAAGAGCATTTGAAGGATTTTTATTATATTGTGCTGTATCATAAATAATAAGAGATGGATTATATGTATAAGGTATAGAATCAGGATTATATAATTTAATTGGTTGAGTTGTTAATATTTTATAGTAAGCTTTATATGATAACTCATTAGGTTTTTCTAAATGTCTTATATTTTTAATAATATGTTTAGCAATTGATTCTTTAAATATTCCACAAGTTTCATGAAATTTTTTAAAATTTGTACATAATTTAATAATTTCATTTTCATCATTTATAGTTAATAGAATATTTTTATAGATATCATATGATAAATTATTCATATAATATAATTAATTAAAAAGATTATATGTGATGATGATAGAAATCGATTTCATTATTTTGTTCTACTTTTAGTGGAATATTATTAAAATTTAATACATTTGTTGATATATCATCTCGTGGAACAAATTTGTCTGTTCCTAAAATATAAGATGATATAGCATTATTTATATCTTTTTGCGAACATGCCCTATTATCTAGCATTTTATTTCTTGTTGATATTGGAGAATCAATAAATTTTTCTTTTATATTAGTAAATATATAATATAGTATAAATAGTAAGGCTAAAAGAATGAGTAATTGATTGTTATCTAAATTCATGTATAATATTACTTTTAAAAAAATTTTTATTAATTAGTTAATAAATTAGATAGAATTAAGATATTAGATAGAATTAAGATATTAGATAGAATTAAGATATTAGATAGAATTAAGATATTCATTATTTTGCATCCAATTCTTAATTAAGCCTAATACAATTTTTTTACTTTGTTGATTTAATTTAGAATGTATATTTTCTTCAATTAAATTTAGTATTTTATTTAATGTAAGTTTGTTAATAGGTTCTTTACATTCGTGTGACGACTTGCCAGAGGTGTCAGTTTTTTCACAGATTTGTTTTAGATGTTTAAGATAAAATGTATTTTTATCAATAATTATACTAATTTCAGATGATAATTTTTCAGTTATAAATATAGATATTGTTTTTGTTTTTTTGATTGCTAATCCTATAGCTAAATAACTTGATGCTTTATTATCATAATAAAGTATAATTAATTTTTGTTGTAGTTTATCTGGATTACTCAAGTTTAATATTTTATAATCACTAGTCATAATAATAAGATCTATTTTTATTGCATTTGAAATTAATTTCAAAAAAGGAGGTTGATTTAAATCATATTCCCCAGCTCGTAGTGATTTAATAAATTGTGGTTTAGTTAATGTATTTACAGAAGTAGCAGCTGTTAATTGATTAAAATCAGTTGGATTCATATTTTTAACAAATTGCGTAATTGCATTAATTATTTTAGAATATGTAAATCCACTTTTACCAGAAGCTATATTTAATGCATTTGGTAATTCTGTTTTTGTTGTTTTTGAATATATTTGAAATTTATCAGTTAAAAGTATTTTTTGCCAAGTATTATCTAATGGCTCCCAATTTATTTTTTTTTTAATCTGTGTATTTTCATTTGTATTTAGATCTATATCTTCTACATCTTCTTGGTTTTCTTGATTTTCTTCCAAGTTTTCTTGATTTTCTTCCAAGTTTTCTTGATTTTCTTCTATATTTTCTTCTAGATTTTTTTTATTATTGATATTAAAATTTTCATTGATATTTTCTTCAAAATCTGATAGTATATTATCGAGATCTGATATTATTTGTGGGGTATTATTGAGTTCTAATTGATCTAACCAATCCATTTATAATATCAATATAGAAAAAATTTAATTAATAACTGAACAATTATTTTTACAAAAAAAAGTATGAATATTAAATAGTTCTCCACATATATGTAAAAAGACACTTGTATAGAAAATTGTTCTTATAATATTATTTGTATAAAAAATATAACCAAAAATTAAAAAAAGAAGGCCTTCTATTATAGATTCTATAATTAATGTATTTATTGTTCTAGAGCATTTTTTATTACAAAAAAATGAATGTAATCCAATTATATATCCAATAAAATGTTTTGTAAATCCAGTTATAAATAAGAATGATATAATATCTAATTGAAATGAAATTACAGTGGTGGCGATTATTATAGAGTATATTCCTACAAATATAGTTTCACATATAGTTTTAGTTTCAAATATAGTTTTAGTTACAAGTTTCATTAATAATAATAATCAATAAAATAAATATTTTACAAGTCATCATTTGTATCATTTGTATCATTTATATCATTTATATCATTGGTTGGGCTTTCAATTAGATTTAACATGTTTTTGTTTTTAATTCTAATAGGAAAACCAAGTGTTCTAATATTATTGATATCTTTAGTTTTTTCTGTTCCAAATCTTAATTTTAATGCACGTCTAAGTTCTTTAATATCTGGGATTTTTGTTGTTGGATAATTATCTATCCACCAACTTTTGAATACAGTAGTATAAATAGTTTTATTTGATTCAAATGAAAACTGGTCATCTTCAATAAATTCATTAATGAAATCATTATACTTGTCATTTTCAATTTTATAATTATCTGTAGCTATTTTTACAACATCTGGTTCATATAATCCTTCTTCTATATATTTATGATAATAATGTATTAATATAGACATGAAATATGGACGCCAACCATTAATTTTAAATTTCAATTCTGGCTTGATTTTAAATTCATTGGGTTTAACTGGATTATCACAAAATCGTGATGTAAATTCTATAACTCTAATTCTTCTATGAATACCACCATCCATTGCTAATATTGGTAATTCGTTACATGCCATAAACATTGCTGCCTGTAATTTGAATGAAATAGGTGCTTTAAATAATTCTCTTGCTATAAGTGAGTCTCCCCCAGATAGTTGTTTTAACAACCCAGCTTGAATTGTATCATTACTATTTGGTTCTTGGAAAAACATATATCTTCTACCTTTTAAACGTATTATATCTGGACTAGCATTACCAGAATTAGCTCTTTTATTTGTTAATAAAGCTGTATCAACTGCTGTTGCATAATCACCTAAAGTAGCTTCAATTAAATTAAAAAGGCTGGATTTCCCGTTAGAACCAACGCCATTTAATATATAAAATCTCTCATCTGGAGAGCCAAATAATGATTTACCTAATACTTTTAAAGTAAATTCAAATACTTCTTTATTTGTAATAATTTGTGATAAAAATTCATATATTTCTTGAACAATTGGATTATTTGGGTCATAATCAATATATTCATAACCAGTAGTATATGTTAAATAATCTTTAGGGTCACCTTTTCTGAATTGATTAGTTTTGAAATCATAGATACCATCTTTAAATCCTAATAAATATGGATTTGAATCTAATTGTTTATAAAAATCTGGGTCGTGATTCTTAAATAAAGAAACAAGTTGATTAATAATATTATTTTTAAAACTAACATTTTCTAATTGTGTAATAATTTTATCAATGATTTGATTTCTAACATTTGCATCAATTTTTTCTGAATTTTCAAGAAATTCTTGTAAATTGTTATTTTGTAAAGATGTATCACTTATTTTAATTCCTCTATAATATTTTGGTAATTCTTCTGATATCAAAATATTCATTAAATAACTTTTTTTCCAACGGATTCCATCATATTCATACCAATCTGTGTTTTTAATATCATCAACTCTAAAACGGTCTTTATATATTTGGAATATAGCCTTTGCTATTTTAAAATGTGTTCCACAAAGACTTTGTTCTAAATATTGTTTATTTTCATCAGTAAGAGTTATTTCTGATTTCCAATAACGTGTTGACATACTTTGATATAAATTTGGATATTTTTGTTCCATGTTTTTTGGTAATCTAATACCATTTTCTGGATAATGTCTTTTTAAACATTCTGAATCAAAACATTTAATATATAATCCATTATTGTTAATCTCTATATATAATACATATGACTCTCTCATGTGTTCTCTTTCTTTAAATGGACATGTACGTTCATGTATAGTAATATAATAACAAAATACACCCATTTTATTTGGTTTTGCACATATTTTATCTATATTTGTATTAAACTTATTTAATATACTTCCTTCTTCTGTTTGTTTTAATTCATCAATCATTTTTATTATTTCATCTTTGATTTTACCATTTGTAACACCTTTTATTTTTGGAGTTTTTTGTACAACTTGTTTTAATATTTTCTGATATTTATCATCTAATTCTGTTGTTGGTGTATTATTTGGTTTTCTTACTATTGTATATTTAAATAATATATAACATATATCTTCATTATTAATTAACGTTTGTTTCAACATTTTAAAAATACCATTGTTTAAATCATATATTTTATAGATACCATATTCATCATTTGAATCAGTGATATTCTTTTTTGAACCTAATAATCTTAGACCAGTCCTATATACTGAACTATCTAAACAATTTATATATTTATTTTCTGTAAGTTTATTTACTTCTTGTAATATTAAACTTGCTATATTACTATTAATTACTAAATTATAAAAATTAACATGATAATTTGAACAATTTAATTCTTTATTAATTCTTTTTGAAACTATAAATTTAATTAACTTTTCATCTTCTATATTTTGTTTAAATATTGTTTTTATTACTGTTTGAAAATAAACAATTAAATTAGATATATCTGCATCACTACAGTTTTGTTTTTTACCATCAATATCTAGGAAAAATGCAAAGTTAGTATCATGTACTTTTTCAATTAAAAATAAATCTTCCGATTGATTTATAATTGTATCATAATATTTTTTATAAAATTCTGTATATTTTGTATCTGGTACATTATATTTACCACCTTTAAATGCTAAATGTGTTTGAATATGTTCCGTATTTTGTTTAAATTGTGATAAATATTTTGTAAATGACATTTGATTTATTTATTTTTTGATTTTTTTTTTTTCAATTTTTTTTTTATGTTATTACTTATAAACAATGTGGGGAAGTATTTTATTATTTATTGGGATAATAGTCTTTTTAGTCGGATATTGGTTTTTACCACTTAGTTATGGTGAAAAGGAATGCAGTCCAATTCCAGATGGTCAATCATTGCATTGGAATGGGGGTCTAGCTGCTATAGTAATTGGGCTTATTTTAATAATCACTGGTGCTATTATGAATCTTATGCAGAAACCAAAAACAACTTCTTATTAAATTCAATTTGTGAAATTTAGTTTACCAAAAACACCAAAATATTTTTTTGTAGCAATATCTCTTTCTTTTGCAGCATCTATTTCATTATTAAAATTACCTAACTAAACTTTGTTGAAATAAAATGATAGTTTTTATAACTGGTGTTTTAAATCAACAAGGGTGTAATCCATAGTTAGGCATAGATAATCTTTGTTTTAATTCATTTGTAAAAGAAATATGTTTATATATTGGTGTATGTGGTCTAATATGTTCATTGTATCTATATAATATATATTCACTAGATTCTGAATATTCTGATTCTGTGTCATTTTCTGTAGCATATTTTGTAGCATTTTCTGTAGCATTTTCTGTAGCATATTCTGTAGCATATTCTGTAGCATATTCTGTATCATATTCTGTATCGTCATTTTGGATTATAGTTTCATTATATTTAGCTTCTAAATAATTATTATATCCATATTCTAATTGGTTATATAATCTTCCACTTATAATATCTGACTCACATTCTGAATCATCTATTTCTGTATTATTACATATATATTCATAATATTCCTTTTCAAATGTATTATATAATGAAAGATTTGATTCATCTGTATCATCTGTTGATTCACTTTTTAATTCAATATAATCATCATATGCACTATAATAATGACTACAATTATTTTCATATCCATAATTATAATCTTCTTTAAATACATTATTATAAGGAATTTCTTTATGGGTTTCTATATAGTATTCTTCTGTTTCAATACATTCATTATAATATTTTTCCTGATATTCCTTTTGCAATTCATCTTCTGTAAATTTATTAATATATTCTGTTTCTATAGTTTGTGTATCTTTTACTGTTTGTGTATCTTTTTCTGTTTGTATTTGTGTTTCATTAATAATATTTGTAACTTCTGATAATATAGATATTTCATAATATAATTCATTTATAACAGATGTTGTATTCCAAATCCAACCAACTTTTTCTTTATTAGCAATATTATATATAAAACATTTATTATTTTTAATTTTATATTGGACAGTTGAACTAATTTTATCTTTTAAATAGTTATATACTTTATTACATGCATCTGTAAATATAGATGTATTAGTTTTGTATACAAATGATTCATTTTGTATATGTGTATTAGATACAAGTAATAGCATTTATAATATAATAATATTTTTATTTTAAATCAATTTTTTATTTTATTATTTAAAAATATTTTTGATAAATTTCATTTGTTTTTATATTTGTAATTGATTTTATTGCAATAGATTTTTTTTCTAAATCACTTGTTTTAATTTGACCTAAACCATGTGATTCAGATGAATTGGAATTATCTACCATAAAAGATATTAGACCTTGTGACATTGTAAGAACATTCCAAGCACTTGAAAATTCATTATTATGATAATTAGAAAATGTAGTACATATTTTTGTATTTACTTGGAATTTACCTGTTTCTGTTAAAAAATTTAATTCTGGTGCTTTTAAAGGATACTCATGTGGCAAAGTAATTTTCGCTATATAAATACCATTTTCATATGGTGTATCTTTTAAATCATGTATTAATAGATACCATTCTAAAATATTATTTGGATTATAATTAAGAATCAAATTTGGAAAAGTGAAATTATCTTTTTGATATAGTTGTATTTCTTTATTAACTCGTTTTAAACAAAGTCTAGACATTATATAAAATAAAGTTGATAATTTTATTTTCAATTTTATTCACACCATACTTAAAAATAGAAACAACATTAAATAAGTAAATATATTATTTTTTTTAGCAGAATTATATAGTCTATATGGAACATCCATTTGAACATGATACAGTATTGTTAATTATAGTTGGCTGACTACAAATATAGTTATATTCAGTACATGGATAATAAGAAGATACTCTATATCTATTAGCACTTTGATAACATGTAGTATTATATGGTGTAATTGTTAAACATTCAATAAAACTATTTGTGTCATTATTATAAATTGCTTTTGGACAGTTTGTGGTAAATTATTAATTGATGTCATTTTAGTACTAAATGTTTTTTTTAAATTTAATATAAGTGTTTCAATTAAATTTTTTATTTATTTTATAATTATTATATATGGTTGGAGCCATCTTACAATTACAAGGTATTGGAAAACAGGATATTTATCTTACACAAAATCCAACAATTGATTTTTTTAGATATCAGTATCATAGATATATTAATTTTGCAAGTGAAATACAAGAATTACCATTAAATGAAGTAGCAACATTTGGACGACAAAATTATTGTATAATACCATATTATGGTCATTTATTATCTAAAATGTATTTACATATAAAGTTACCACCATTACAAAAAACAAGTGGTAATTATGCATGTTGGAGTAATATATTAGGATATGCAATATTTGATGGACCAATTGAATTTGTAATTAATGGGTCAGTTGTGGATAGAATTTATCCACAGTTATTAGATATAAATGATGAATTAACAAACAGTGATAAAATGTTGGGTAGAAATTTAATGTTAATGAAATCTGATGTATATGTATCTAATTATTATAATGCAATAAACCAAACAGATTTAGTTATACCATTAGATTTTTGTTTTACTCAAAAGTATAACATGAGTTTACCACTTATTTCAATGGGGGCTCAAGAGATACGTATAAATTTTAAATTAAAAAAATTTGATCAAGTTATAAATTATGATGGTACAACTCCTCCAAATGAAGTTTATATAATTGATTCTGATTTATGTGCTGAATATATATGGTTAGATGATACTATTTTACAAAAATTTAAATTAGAAAAGCATATGTTTTTAATAAATCAAATTCAATATCAAGATGAAGAAATAATTCCTGCAAATACAATTGCATATAATAGTTCATTAAAATTTGATAATATGTGTAAGGAATTATTATTTGCATGTGTGTCAACTGATAATACTGATAGTAATAATTATTTTGCATATTCTAATATAAATGATAATTCATTCATTAAAGATATTACATTTCTATTAGATGGTAAAAGACGTTTTGATAAATTACCAGAATACTATTCTAGACTTGTATTTCCAGATTGCGTTCATTCTACAGTTCCAATTAAATATATTTATTCATTACCTTTTTCTTTAGAACCTGAAAAAAATCAACCTAGTGGTTCATTAAATATGTCACGATTTACTGATAAAACTCTTTCACTTACTATGAATCCAGGAAATGAAGAATGTAGATTACATATATATGGTATAATGTATAATATTTTAATAATAGAAAATGGAAAGATTTCATTTGAATATCTTGTTATTCATTGATATTTAAGTAACGTTTAAAAATAAATATAATTTTAAATATATTTATTAATGAGATTAATATATATTCTAGGTCCATTAGTTTTTTTTAATTATATAGATAGTTATCATATAAGAACAATTACACGAACCAAAACAATCACTAATACAATTACTAAAACACGAACAAAATATAAATCTATAAATACAGTTACTAGAACTTTAATTAGAACTTTAAGTACACCCCAAACTACATACATATCACAAATACCAGTTACACAAGTTACATCAATTGCAACATATTATTTTAGAGTAAATGAGGATGTACCTGGTTGTATTCCTGTACAAACATTTAATGATGGTAATTTATATGGGCAATGCAATGGAGGTGTGGGTGTAAAATATACAAGTGCAAGTAAATATTGGGCTGCTATATATAATGGAAATAATAATTGTGGAAGAACAATTAGAGTTACTTATGGTCAAAATATTTTAGATTTAATAGTAATGGATACTTGTCCAAGTTGTAGCGATAATCACGTTGATATGGGCTTAGAAGCATTAATTGAATTAACTGGTTCAAAAGAAACAGCTTGTGCTATAGGAACTACTTTACCAATTATAAAATGGTGGTTTATTACTTGATTTTAATTTCTATTTTTTTTTAATAACTATAGTTTATTACTTAAGTTGAACCAGTATTTACTTTAACTTTAATTGTTTTATTGATATTCTACAATTTATTCCAATTGAACCATCTTTACATATTGGTTTCCATAACCAATTATGACAATTGTTTTGAATTATTCTTATTGCTTTA
>Ga0209668_10000207_pt1 | contig 25022 bp, 36 predicted proteins | sample FrelakmetPLP11PL_FD_187150 | JGI IMG/M metagenome (GOLD analysis project Ga0209668, IMG submission 187150) | Freshwater lake sediment microbial communities from the University of Notre Dame, USA, for methane emissions studies - PLP11 PL (SPAdes)... | ecosystem: Environmental > Aquatic >...
GCTTCTAATGATTTAGCATCATCAGTTCATGGTGAACGAGATGCAGAGCAAGATGATGAACATGACGCACAAGAATATCATGCTAAACGTGCAGAAAAACGTATGAGTGGCTTAGAGCGTGCTGGTAATAAACTAGCTAAAGAAGAAGTTGAAGAGTTAGATGAGTTATCAAAAACTACTTTAGGGTCATATCTTCATAAAGCAGTTTCTTCTGCTTACCATCACGCGCAAAAGGTAAACGTTCCTGTTACTCGTAGCGAACGTGAACGAGGAGTAACAGATAATCACAATAAAGCTTATACTAAAAGAATGAAAGGCATTGATGCTGCCGGCGAAAAAGTAAAAGATAAAAATATCATTAAATCTGCAATAAAAGGTACTGAACATGCAGCAAAAGCACAAGAACGGTGGAATTGGGGCCATATAGGTACAGCTAATAGACATGGAAAGGCGGCAGAAATATCAAAACAAAAAACTCATGACACTATTGAGAAAAAAACTGGTGTAAAACACACAAATGAAGAATTATATCTTGAAGATTACACATTAGAAGAGATTCAAGACTTTATGGTGTCAGAAGACTTTGAACAATTAGATGAGTTATCAAAAACTACTTTAGGTTCTTATGTTAAGAAAGCTGGCCAGCAACGAGTTAACATGGCTAATAAAGAAAAAGAATTAGATGATACAGTAAATGGACTACAAAGAGCAAAACACAATGTGGATGATGATAGTTATTCTGCATTATCTGCTGCACAAGATAGAGTGAGCAAACAACGTAATGCGGTTACAGATAAAAGTTTATCACGTGCTCAAGGTATCCATACTGCAATCAAAAAACTAACTAAAGAACAAGTTGAAGAGATCGAAGCTCTTGCTGCTAAGCACGGTCTAGGAGAATAATATGGCAACAACAAAAGTAATTCTTAAGAAAACTCATCAAGAAGCAATCGTTAAGGTTGCTGGTACGGCTGCAACAGAAACAATTAGTTTAACTGCTGATATATTACCAGCAACTCAAGTGTTAGGCGCAACTGGTAGTCAAGCAGTAAATATTGTTGGGGTTACTTGGACTGGTGCTAATAATGGTATTGTTACTATTAGTAGAGGTGGTGTTGGTGCTTCTGGTGCAACGGGTGTTGTTATGACACTACAAGCTAATGCATGTGGTCAATTAGATTTTGGCGGTCAACAAATGATTCCAGATTCAATCGGCAATACATCTAATATTGAGGTTGCCATTTCAGGTGCACAAGCAGAATGCTGGTTAAAATTACGTAAAGTTGCTGGTTATACAACTACAGTTGAGCCAGAACAATTCGGTTCACACGACGATCCTACAGTAGCAGGAAGCTAAGATGAAACTAATTAAAGAACACACAGAAGAGGTCAAGCTAATTGTAGAAGAGAAGCTTGGTAAACCCAAAGAATATTTCATTGAGGGTATATTCCTTCAATCTAATTTAAAAAACCGTAATGGTCGTATGTATTCTAAAGACATTATGGATAAAGAAGTCAATAGATATACTGAAGAGTATGTTAACAAGAATCGTGCTTTTGGTGAATTAGGACATCCAGATACCCCATCTATTAATTTAGATCGCGTATGTATGATGATTAAGTCACTTAAAGAAGATGGCGATAATTATGTTGGTCGTGCCAAGATTATGGATACTCCATACGGCAAGATCGTTAAGTCTCTAATTGATGAGGGTGCTCAACTAGGTGTTTCATCTAGAGGTATGGGTTCTCTTATTAGTAAAAATGGAGTGCAAATGGTACAAGATGATTTTACTCTTGCTACCGCAGCAGATGTAGTTGCAGATCCTTCTGCTCCTGGTGCTTTTGTTCAGGGGATTATGGAGGGTCGTGAATGGATGTTGGTCGATGGAAAATTTGTGGAGAAAGATTTGAGTGAAGCTCGTGGTATTATCCGTGCAACACCGTCTAGTCGCTTGGAAGAGCAAAAACTTAAGTTATTTATGAATTTTCTACAGAAAATTAAGTAAATATAAATAATAATATAAATTATCTAATTAGATATAGGAGATAAGAATGTCTATCGAACAAAAAATTGCTGAAATGTTAGCCGAATCACGTGGCAAAACAGCATCAGAAGATTTAAATGAAGAGTATGAAGAGTTAGATGAAGCAGGTAATGGTACTCCAGCACAAGTTGGTGGCCAAGAAGCTTCACATCTACCGACTGCTACTAAAGAAATGAATCCTGATTCAGATCGTAATAACGTTGATAACGAAGATGAAGTTGCTAAGGGTACTACAAAGAAACCTAATGTAGTTACTGCTAAAGCTCAAGCTGGTGATCAATCTGTTATTCGTATCGGTGATACAGTTAAAGAAGACGTTGATGCACTAGTTAATGGTGAAGATTTGTCTGAAGAGTTTAAAGCAAAAGCTGCTACAATTTTTGAAGCTGCTATTGTTGCTAGAGTTAAGCAAGAAGTTGCTAATCTAGAAGAAGAATTCGAAGCTAAGCTTGAAGAAGCTGCTGCTCAGAATCAAGAGGGTCTTGTTGAAAAAGTTGATGGATATCTCAATTATGTTGTTGAGACGTGGATAGCACAAAATGAAATTGCCCTTGAACGTGGTATGAAGTCTGAAATCCTTGAGAATTTCGTTTCAGGTCTTAAAGGTGTATTCGAAGAAAATTATATCGATATCCCTGAAGAGAAGTATGATGTAGTAGCTGAAATGGAAGAAACAATTGATGAACTTCAAGCTAAATTAAATGAACAATTAGAAGCTAACGTTGAAATGAATAAAATCATTGCAGAACAAGCTAGAATTGATATCGTTAAAGAAGCATGTAACGGTTTAACCGATACTGAAGTAGAGAAGTTCACTGGTCTTGCAGAAGAATTAGTATTTGAAGATGCTGATACCTTTGCTACTAAAGTTCAGACAATTCGTGAAAATTATTTCACAAACAAGGTAGCAAGCAAAATTATCGCTGAGTCTGTTGTTACAGATACTCCAGTAGAAGTTTTAGCTGAAGAAGTAGTGGTTGCTCCACAAATGAAGCGTTATATGAACGCTCTAAATAACTTAAAATAAGAAAAAGGAATTACAATGTCAACTCGTCAAGATTTAGTAAAAAAATGGGCACCGATCCTAGAACATAGTTCTTTGCCTAGCATTAAAGATAACTACCGTAAAGAAGTTACGGCTGTTCTTTTAGAAAACCAAGAACGCGAAATGGCTAAACAACAAGAAGCTTTGTTCGAAACAGCCCCAACCAACTCAGGCGGTGCAGGTCTTGCTTTAGGTGGTGCTGGTGCTATGACTGGCTCTGTAGCTGGTTTCGATCCAGTTCTTATCAGTTTAGTACGTCGTGCTATGCCACAAATGATCGCTTATGACATTTGCGGTGTACAACCAATGACACAACCTACTGGTTTGATCTTTGCAATGAAATCAAAATATACTTCACAAGACAGCGCTTCAGAAGCATTGTTCAATGAAGCAGATTCAGATTTCTCTGGTACAGGTACTCATGAAGGTTCTAACCCAGCATCTGGTACATACACAACTGGTACTGGTTTGACTACTGCTAATGCAGAACGTTTAGGTCAAGGTGGTTCTGGTGATGGCGAATTCGGTCAAATGGCATTCTCTATCGAGCGTAAATCTGTAACTGCTCAAACTCGTGCTCTTAAAGCTGAATACTCAGTTGAATTAGCTCAAGACTTGAAAGCAGTTCATGGTCTAGATGCTGAAACAGAATTAAGCAACATCCTTTCAACAGAAATTCTTGCTGAAATCAACCGTGAAGTTATCCGTACTGTTTATAAAACAGCTAAAGTTGGTGCTCAAGTTGGTACAACAACTGCTGGTACTTTCGACTTAGATGTTGATTCAAATGGTCGTTGGTCTGTTGAAAAATTCAAAGGTCTATTGTTCCAAATCGAACGTGAAGCCAATGCGATTGCTCAACAAACACGTCGTGGTCGTGGTAACTTCATCCTTTGCTCTTCAGATGTTGCATCTGCATTAGCAATGGCTGGTGTATTAGATTACGCTCCTGCTTTAAGTACTGGTTTGAATGTTGACGAAGCTTCAACAACATTTGCTGGTGTATTGAATGGTAAATATAAAGTTTATGTTGATCCATATTCATCTAACCAACAAGCTACTCAGTTCTTCACTGTAGGTTACAAAGGTACTTCAGCATTTGATGCTGGTTTGTTCTACTGCCCATACGTTCCATTGCAAATGGTTCGTGCTATCGATCCTAACAGTTTCCAACCAAAAATTGGTTTCAAAACTCGTTACGGTATGGTTGCTAACCCATTCGTTTCATTGGATGGTTCAACTGATGATTTATCAGTAGCAAACAAAAACTACTACTACAGAAAAGTTGCAGTAACGAACTTAATGTAATATTAGAAGCCTACGTAAGATAGGTACTTTAAGGGGATCTTCGGATCCCCTTTTTTATTGTACAAAATACTATAAATATGATATAATAAATAGTAAAACATTTTTAGGAAATCTTATGGCCACATTAACATGTCCAATGCCGGAAAACATTAATCCATTATCTGCCAATGGGTTTATGTTTAATATTTCGAAACTACCTGAAGTTAGTTTCTTTTGTCAACAAGTAAACTTACCAAATATTACTTTAGGTGTAGCTGATCAAGCAACACCATTTTCTATGATACCTATTCCTGGTGAGATGTTGACTTATGGTACTTTAGATTTGCAATTCTTAATTGATGAAAATATGAATAATTTTAAATCAGTTTATAATTGGATGACTGGTTTAGGTTTCCCAGTAAATAATAAACAATATAGTGATCTTGTTTCAAGTAGTAATATAAATCAAAGAAATGAATTAATGTCGAATTACTCAGATGCCGTATTACAGATCCTTAATAGTAATAATAATTCATCTGAAACTAAAACTATTCAATTTAGAGATATTTTTCCTGTGTCATTAGAAAGTTTAACAATGATGTCAACTAGTACAGACGTACAATACTTAGTAGGAAGTGTATCATTTAGGATCAGTTATTACGAATTTATGGCTTAATAAATAGATTATACATTATGGAGTTGTTATGAAAATAGATGAAATTCAAGATATGTGGGAGTCAGACTGTGGGATAGATGATAACTATCTCGGTGAGGCTGCCACATTAACACCTAAGTTACATTCAAAATATATCAAGTTACTTATTGAAGCTAAGTTAAAGCATTCTAAGTATACCTCTGACTATAACCAATTAAGAAAAACTAAATTCAAATACTATCGTGGAGAGATGTCACGTGAGGAATTAGCAGATCTACAATGGGATCAATACCAAGGAGTTAAGCCACTCAAGAATGAGATGGATGAAATTCTTACTGGTGATACGGATCTAAATAACATTAATACTAGAATCGAATACCTAACTGCAATGATATATCTATTAGAGTCTATCCTTGGTCAGATACGTTCTAGAGACTTTCAAATTAAAAATGGAATCGCTTGGAAGCAGTTCCTAGCAGGGATGTAATGAAGATAGTAATAGAAAAACAAGATGAAGTAAATCTAAGAGTGATGGCTGATGACGGCATCGAATACGATCTGTCTCAGTTCTTTACATTTGAAGTACCAGGTGCTAGATTTACACCTGCTTTCCGTGCCCGCTTGTGGGATGGAAAGATTCGTATGTACGATCTACTTAGAAAAACTTTATATGTTGGTCTATTAGATTATCTTATTAAGTTTGCTGAAAGAAATGATCTTGAAATTGAATACAAGAATGAAGTTGTATCAAAGACTCCTGTTACCTATGAAGAAATAGAAGCATTCACAAAGGGTTTAAATCTCTACGGTAGAGGTAATCCTATTGAGATTCGTGATTATCAGATAGACGCTATCACTCATGGCATTTATAACAATCGATCAATATTACTATCTCCTACTGGTTCAGGTAAGTCGTTAATCATCTATTCATTGGTTAGATGGCACCTAGAGAATGGTCGTAAATGTTTGGTTGTAGTTCCTACTACTTCTCTAGTGGAACAAATGTACTCAGACTTTGAGGATTATTCCTCAGCAAATGGTTGGACTACATCAGAATATTGTCAGAAACTTTACTCAGGATTTCCTAGAGAAGTTACCAAGGATGTAATGTTTAGTACATGGCAATCTATCTACACTCAACCTAAATCCTGGTTCGATCAGTTTCAGGTGTTATTTGGTGATGAAGCGCATCAGTTTAAGGCAAAATCATTGACCACAATTATGGATAAAATGAGTGAAACCGGCTTCAGAATCGGCACAACCGGCTCATTAGATGATAGTAAAATCAATAAATTAGTGCTGGAGGGAGTGTTTGGCCCCACCTATAAGGTTACATCAACCCGCGCACTAATGGATGATAATAAGCTCGCAGAACTAAAGATTAATGCAATCATCTTAAAATACGATGAATCAACCCGTAAAGAGTTTAATAAATCTACATACCAACAAGAGATGAATTATCTTGTTACTAATGAGAAGCGCAATAAGTTTATTAGGAATGTTGCTTTAGGATGTGAAGGTAATACGTTATTGTTATTTCAATATGTAGATAAGCATGGTAAGATTTTGGATGAAATGATTAGAGCAAAAGTTGCAGAAGGACGTAAGGTCTTCTTTATCCATGGGGGTACAGAAGTTGCAGACCGTGAAGGTATTCGTAAAATCGTGGAGAAAGAAAATAATGCGATCATCATTGCTAGTTTTGGTGTGTATAGTACTGGTATTAATATACCTTCAATTGAAAACGTTATCTTCGCTTCACCAAGCAAATCAAAGATTAGAAATCTGCAGTCCATTGGTCGTGGATTACGTTTAAACTCTGGTAAAAAGTATTGCACATTATATGATATAGCTGATGACTTATCGTATAAATCGTGGAAAAACCACACTTTAAAACATGCTGCTGAACGCTATAAATTATATAGCGAGGAAGAGTTTTCCATTAAATTAGTTGAGGTATCGATGTGAGTGAAGTAGAATACGGTCCTGAGGACTACGTAGTAGTAATAAAACTATCTAATGGTGAAGAAATTGTAGGATTAATGGTAGATGATAATGGTGAATATGTTAAGATAGAACATCCATATACTCTACGATATGATCCTATAAAAGGTGGAGTAGGATTACTGCCATGGTGTTTATGGTCAGAGGATCAACTGTTTCATGTTTACCATGATAAGATTATTTTTGTTGTAACATGTAATAGAAAGATTGCTACTCGTTATCTAGACGTAATAGATACGATAGTAAATCCAATGGCAGATGATCTTGATGAGTTTAGATCAGTATTAGATGAATTAGATAAGGCAACAGGTAATGATAATATCTATGATGAACCATCTATAATAGTAGAAGGTAATGATACTAAGCATTAATAACTTATTTATTACTTGACCGCCTCTGTATAGATATAATAACACTAAAAAGAATTTATGTACAATTTAGTTTATGATACCAAATATAGTGTACAAAAAACATATTACAGTATATAATTGTTTTATATTATGAAAAGGGTAACAAATGGCATCTTCACATTACGTTAACAATCCAGACTTCTTAGAAGCTTTAAAGAAACATAGAATTGCAGTAGCCGATGCATTAGAATCAGGGGATGAGAAACCTCAGGTCTCTAATTATATTGGTGAATGTATTCTTAAGATTGCTAACCATCTATCTTATAAATCAAACTTTATTAATTATTCATACCGTGATGAAATGATCGCGGATGGTATAGAGAATTGTCTACGATATGTAAACAACTTTGATCCTGCAAAATCTTCTAATCCATTTGCTTATTTTACTCAGGTAATCTATTTTGCTTTCCTACGTCGTATTGCTAGAGAAAAGAAACAATCAGTAATTAAAGGTAAGATGATCCGTGACATGTCGTTTGAGTCTTTTGAATTACAAGATCAAGATGAAGATGGCCACTTCACCAATTCTTATATTGACTTTATGCAATCTAATGGATCATTTGACGACTTCATTGAACGCAAGAAAGAAAAGAAAAAGAAACCTAAAACTTCAATAGAAGAACTATTAGAATCAGACGAACTATCCGAATAAAGATTGTACATATAATAAACAATATGTTATAATTATGAATTAAGTGAGGAGTTTAAATGAAAATAGCAATTCTAGGAGATACCCATTTTGGTTGCCGAAATGATTTACGTATATTCCATGACTACTTCAGAAAGTTCTATAGTACTTACTTCTTCCCCATGCTTAAAGAGCAGGGAATTACTGAAGTGTATCAGCTCGGTGACTTATTCGATCGACGCAAGTACATCAATTTCTACTCTCTCGATGAGTGCAAACGATATTTCTTCGATGAGTTAGATGCTAATGGCATTAAGTTACATACTCTTGTAGGTAACCATGATATCTATTGGCGTGAATCGTTATCAGTTAACACACAATCCTTGGTGCTTGGTGAATACTCCAATGTGGCAATTCATGCATCCCCTTCTACTGTTCATATAGATAATACATCAATAGATATTATCCCATGGATCTGTCCTGAGAATGAGAAGGATGTTGTAGAGTTTATCAATGCTTCTAAATCAGATATCTGTATGGGCCATTTTGAGATTGCTGGTTTCTCCATGTATCGTGGTATGGAATGCCATGATGGACTAAACAAAGATATGTTTAATAAGTATGAGCAAGTTTGGTCTGGCCATTATCATACACGCTCTAAACAAGAAAACATTACCTATGTGGGTACACCATACGAGATGACATGGCAGGATTATGCAGATCCTAAAGGCTTCCATATATTCGATACTGAATCCCGTGAGTTAACATTCCATGAAAGTCCATTCAATATATTCTATCGAATTGAATACGATGACACTAAAGAGTTACCTAGTTTAGATATAGATTTAAAGGATGCATTTGTTAAATTGATTGTGGTCAATAAAACAGACTTCTATAAGTTTGATATGTTTCTAAACAAGTTATATTCTAAAGGATGTTACGAGATTAAGATCATTGAGGACATGGCAGAATTCAGGGATGGTACTGTAGATGAAGAAATCAATCTTGAGGATACTGTATCAGTTCTATCAAATTATGTAGATTCAATTGAAACTGATCTTGATAAAGAAAAGATTAAAACATATTTAAGAACACTTTACACTGAAGCCGTTAACCAGGAGGTATGATGCAACTTGAATTAGATTTTGGTCAACCAATACAAATGGAGTTATTTTGTTAATTTTTAGAACGGTAACATGGCGTAATTTCTTATCAACTGGTAATGCCACCACCACATTAAACCTTGATTCCAATGATTCTACTCTTATCGTGGGTAAGAATGGTGAAGGCAAGTCCACTATGTTGGATGCATTAACGTTTGCTTTGTTTGGCAAACCATTTCGTGATGTCAATAAGAATCAACTAATCAATTCTATCAATAAAAAGAATTGTGAAGTCACTGTTGAGTTTGAGTTGAATGCTAGATCCTATAAGATTATCCGAGGCATCAAACCAAACATCTTTGAGATCTATTGTGATGGCCAACTAATCAACCAAGATGCTGCTCTTAAAGACTATCAAAAGGTTCTTGAGCAACAGATCCTACGGTTAAACTATAAAACATTCACTCAAGTTATTATCTTGGGTTCGTCCTCGTTTGTTCCATTCATGCAACTTCCTCAAGGTCAACGTAGAGAAGTTATTGAGGACATTCTTGACATCCGTATTTTCTCGGTAATGAATCAACTTCTTAAAGAGAAAATGGCTAAAACAAAGGAGAGTATTAGTGCTATTGAAACTGAGATTCGTATCATCGCTGAACAAGCGAAAAGTCAACAAAGAATCCTTGAAACTATGCAAGGGGCTAAAGACAAAAGCGTTAAAGCCATTCAAGATAAGATACAAGCAAATAAAACCGAGATACAAAACCGTGTTGCACTTTTGGAAACACTCCATGCTAAGCACAAAAAACTCGCTGCCCAATTACCTGATTCAAATAAGCTTAAGAAGGATCATGAGCTTATCCAAAAGAATTGGTCAAAATACGAAGCTTTAACTGATCAATTAGATGATCAAATGGCTTTCTTTGATGCTGATACGTGTCCTGCATGTCAACAGAATATTGAACATACGCATAAAGATACCATTCTTACTGATATGCTAACCAAAAAAGAAGAGTATTTGGCTTCTATGGCTACTATTAAAGCAGCTCAAGAGAAGTTAACTAAAACCATGACTGACACTAATGAGTTAGCCCGACAAATTACTGACCTAAGTATTGAAACTTCTACAGAAACCAATGCTATCTATATGCTGAATACTACTAATACTGAACTCGAAAAGGAGTTAGCACAAGAGAATGAGTCAGGTGATATTGTAGGCGAGAAAGAAAAGTTAAAACAGATTGCTTCTAATGCTCTTAATAAGAACCTTAATAAGATTGATCTGGCTAGAAACCAAAAGATAGAGGAAGCATCATCAGCTTTACTTAAGGATACTGGTATCAAAACCGCTATTATCCGTGAGTACCTTCCTATTATGAATAAGTTGATTAATAAGTACCTAACAGCAATGGACTTCTTTGTTCACTTTGAATTGGATGAGGGGTTTAATGAGGTAATCAAGTCTCGCCATCGCGATGAATTTACTTATGCATCATTCTCTGAGGGTGAAAAACAAAAGATTGATTTAGCTTTGTTGTTTGCATGGCGTCAGATTGCTAAGATGAAAAACTCTGTCAACACTAATCTATTAATCATGGATGAGATCTTTGATTCTAGTTTGGATACAGCCGGTACTGAGATGCTAATGAATCTATTGTATGAATTGCCACAGGGACATAATGTGTTTGTTATATCCCATAAGGGAGATGTATTGGTAGATAAGTTTGAGAATGTAGTTAAATTTGAAAAGAAAAATGAATTCTCAGTAATCACTAAGAACTAGTGTACATTAATTACAAATGGGTATATAATGTTTATTCTTTAGTGAAAAGGATTTATATGACTATATACTATTTACAACAATCTAAAAACAAAACACGTTATATGATTGACACTAAAATCCATACTGATTTTGAACTAATTCAACAAACTGAAGCCAAAAACTGGATACAAGCTAAACTCAACTTTGGTTATCCTTTAACATCAGAACAAGAATATTTACTAGAAAACTAAAAATAACAGTGTACATTAATTCATAATTAGTGTATAATAGTATTTCAATGATTGGTAAAGCCGCCGCACTTTATCTTTCAATCAATCGCGGCATATTATGGAGATGTATATGAGCAAAACAGCAAAATTAGCAGCACACTTAGAAAAAGGTAATTCAGTAACAGCCAAGGAAATCCGTGGTAAATTCGGTTTGGCTAATCCACATGAAGCAGTACGTCAACTGCGCATGCAAGGTTTCTGTGTATATGCAAACGCAGTAAAATTGCATGACGGTACTCCTTCTACTAAATACCGTATTGGTAAACCATCTAAAGCTATGGTAGCAGCAGCTTACGGCCTAACAGGCGGCGATTTGTTCTAATCAAATGGGGGTGCAATGCCCCCGCTTTTGAGGTATATTATGGTAAGACTATCAAAACAAGAATTACAAGATTCCCAAGACCCAAATGCTACAGGTGGGCGAAAATTTGATGGTAATAAGTTACAATATGGCTTAGTACCTCCATTAGCTTTACGTGAGACAGTAAAAGTACTTACGTTTGGTGCAGAAAAATATGAACCAGATAATTGGCGTAGAGTTCCAGATGGCCATCGTCGTTATTTTGATGCTGCTCAACGACATATTTGGGCATATAAAGAAGGCGAAATAATTGATCCTGAAAGCGGGGTAAACCATATGGCACATGCTATATGTTGTTTAATGTTTATGTTAGACCTTGATGAACAAAAAACAAAAGATCAAGAAATAACTCATGAATTAAAGAAAATATTTGAGAAATAAATTGTACAAAAATCCAGAAGTAGTATATAATAGAATTTTAAGTGAGGAGTAACTATGCAATTATCTAAAGACACTCTCAATAAGTTGAAAAACTTTGCTGAGATCAATTCAAACCTTCTAATCAAACCGGGTAATTCAATTACCACTTTATCTGCTGGTAAAAATGTAATGGCTATTGCTAGTATACCAGAAGATTTCGGTGTGGTAGACTCTGGCTTTGGTATCTATGACCTAAATGAATTCCTTGGTATCGTGTCTTTATTTGAGAACCCAGATCTAAGTTTCTCTCAAAAGTATGTAACTATCTCTGAAGGTAAGTCAGCAATTAAATACTTTGCGGCGGATCAATCAGTTCTTACAGTACCAACCAAAACTCTTGAAATGCCACCAGCAGATATCGAGTTCAATATGACATCAGCAGTACTACAATCTATTCGTAAGGTAGCAGCAGTTCTTAGGACTACAGACGTATCAATCGTTGGTGATGGTACTGAAATTAAGTTCCAAGCTGGTGATAAAAAGAATGCAACAGCAAATGCTTATAGTTCTGTTATTGGTGAAACTGATAAAGAGTTCTCTGTAAATCTTAAAGTTGATAATCTTAAATTATTACCGGGTGATTATAATGTCAAGGTCTCTTCTAAAAAGATCTGTAAGTTTAGTAATGAAAGCTTGACTTATTATGTAGCAGCAGAATCTGACTCTACATTCCCAGTTTAGTTTTATGCTCCAATGTAAACTAAGAGTTTATATGTATAAATAAATTTAAACTAGGAGTTATATTATGGTAACAAGTGATCCAAAACAATTCTTGTGGGTAGAAAAGTATCGCCCACAAACTATCGATGAATGTATTCTTCCTGAGTCAATAAAGAAAACCTTTAAGGACTATATTGCTCAGGGAGAACTTCCTACATTCCTTCTAACCGGTACCGCTGGTGTAGGTAAAACTACAGTTGCAAAAGCACTATGTAACGAAATCGGTGCTGAATATCTATTCATAAACGGCTCAGATGAGGGTCGTTCTATCGACATCCTTCGAACTCATATTCGTGGGTTTGCTTCAACTGTGTCTCTTACTGAGTCTAAAAAGATAGTAATCATCGATGAAGCAGATTATATGAATGCTCAAACCATTCAACCTGCTTTACGGTCATTCATTGAGGAGTTCTCTTCTAACTGTCGTTTCATCTTTACATGTAACTTCAAGAACCGTATCATCGAACCATTACAATCTCGTTGTGCTGTAGTAGACTTTAAGATTGATAGCGCAGAAAAGCAACAGATGGCTGGTCAATTCTTTAAACGTATTACTACCATTCTTAAAGAAGAACAAGTAACCTTTGATCCTAAGGTAGTCGCCGAGTTAGTAACAAAACATTTCCCAGACTTCCGTAGAGTATTAAATGAGTTACAACGTTACTCAGTATCTGGTAATATCGATTCAGGTATCCTAGTCAATGTTTCAAAAGAATCATTTAAAGACTTGATTAAGAACCTAAAAGATAAGAACTTTACTGAGGTTCGTAAATGGGTTGGTAAGAACTCTGATGGTGAACCTTCATTCATATTCCGAGAGTTATATGATACTGCATCTGAGAACCTAGACAAATCCAGTATCCCACCTCTAGTTCTTATTCTTGCAGACTATCAATACCGTACTGCGTTTGTAATTGATCATGAAATTAATCTTATGGCAGCATTGACTGAGATTATGAAAGAATGTAAATTCCTATGATATGGTACATACTTACATTCGTTGCTGGCTGGTATGTTCGTGAAGCTTTTGCCATGCATAAGATCAGGGTTATCGTTAAGACAATGAAAGAGTTAGAAGATACTCCCGATATAGATGAACTAAAGGTCAATATTGAAAAGCATAATGACCAATTTTATCTATACAGAGATAGTGATAACCAATTTATTGCCCAAGGTGCTACAAAGGCAGATGTTATTGCGGTTCTTAAGAAGAGATATCCTGCTCAAACGGTTGTAGTAGATCCCGATAATGTTAAAGAGGTAGATTTCAAATGAGCCCCTTTGATTTTTTAAATGCTATTAATGATACCAAACAGAATATGTTTGATGATCCTCAGGCTGAGAAGGACTATAATGCTTTCTTAATTAATCGTGGTCTATCTTATTTCCCTGATACGATTATGTATGCAAATGAAATGAATAAGAACAATATGATTGCTAAGAAGATGCAGTTTGATTTTCTTATGAATAGTATACCAAAACGTAAGAGATTTAGTAAATGGCACAAGAAAGATGTGTCCACCGATAAGTTATTGCTAATTCAAAACTATTATAAATATAATGAAGCGAGAGCTCTGGAAATAATGGATCTTTTGACTGATGAAAAAATAATAATAATTGAGAATAAAATGAATAAAGGTGGAAGAAATGACCATTGAACAAATTTACTACGACTGGAAGCCAGAGTCCATGTTGGAGATTATACTGCCTGAGCCCGATAACTTTCTAAAAGTTAGGGAGACTTTGACACGTATTGGTATCGCGTCGCGTAAAGACAATAAACTATATCAGTCTTGCCATATATTACATAAGCAAGGTAGATATTTTATAGTACATTTCAAAGAACTCTTTGCTCTTGATGGTAAAGAAAGCAACATTACTGCATCAGATATTGAACGTAGAAATGCTATTGCTTTATTACTTCAGGACTGGGATCTATTGAAATTGGTGAACAAGTTAAGTACTGATACTGCTTCAATCTTGTCACAAATAAAAGTTGTTTCTTATAAAGAGAAACACGAATGGGAATTAGTACCGAAATATAACATCGGTCAAAAACGTAAGCCGCAATAATTATATAATTTTATAGGAGAGTAAGATGGATATTAATTTAACACTGAAAGTGGAAGAAGTAAACGTAATTTTAGCATCATTAGGTAAACATCCTTTTGACCAAATCGCAAACTTAGTGCAAAAAATCAAAGCACAAGGTGAACCACAGGTAATTGCACAAACACCAACTGAAGAAGGTACAGCAGATTCAATTGCCGTTGAATAATCCCTGGATTACTACTTTTTAATACTTTTAACTATATGAAAATATAGGCATCTTGTATAAGTAGTTATGTAAGACAAAATTATTAATGTAATTAACCTAGGAGATTTACCATGTGGACAACACCAGCAGCTACAGAAATGCGTTTTGGCTTTGAAGTTACAATGTACGTAATGAACAAGTAATTCTAAAAAATTACATCCCTAGCGGTTTCGACTTCTAGGCGCAAAGGGGATCTTCGGGTCCCCTTTTGCTTGCCCGCTTGTATAAATAGATTTAATACGCACTGTACAGTAAGTACAGTCTATCGATCATGACCTGGACCGTTATGAACTGGGCGGGGTAACCAGTATAAAACCCCATAACTCATTCATGGGAGATATACATGAAAATTGCAGTATTAGCATTATTAGTGTCACTGTCGGCCCACGCTGAACCACCAAAAGAAATGTATATGGCAAATGACGCCGGTGGGTTTGTTGTATTAACGATTGAACTATGTACACATAAAAATGTGGCTAAAGAATATCCATATAGAGCTTATGCAACAGAAGGTTCTGATGTTGTTATGCATGAGGGATGTTGGAGTACTCCAGATACTTCTGCAGTGCCAACTGAATTAATGGTAAAAGAAGAAGGGGCTGGACCTGCTCCTACTTTACGAGTTATCAAAATGGTAAATACTTGGTGGGTAGAAGGTGGTAAGGCTACATTCTTTCAATCTGCATTTTTACCACAAAAGAAAAGATACCTTAGTAATGGTACAATTGACACCACGTTAAAACCGATTATAGTTAAACCATAATGTACATTAATTCTTTATTGGTGTATAATAGTATTTAGATTGTTGTAGAAGCTCTAAAGTAATACATGTTGGACGGCGGTTCGATTCCGCCCATCTCCACCAAAAGCATATTGTCACTAAGGTCCCGTAAGGATTATGTCTTTAGCGCGATAGTATGCTTTTGATGGAGATGACAAGGTTCTGACATCTCATCAGAAGTACTCCGGTCGGTGTGGGAGGGACACACAGATGGACAACACTAGGACACCGTTCGAATCGGAACTAGAGTACTTCTAATGGGGATGACCAGGTTTCGACAGCGTGGGATAGGATAAGAGTCAACACGTGGGATCACGTTAAATACAAAAAGATATAACTGCAAACGATGAGTTATTCGCATTAGCTGCTTAATGTAGCTTAGGGTTCGGTAGGTTCCTCGTAACAGAATACCTACCACTTTCTATAAAGGAGTAACATATGTTAGGAACTTTATTTTGGGTATTAGTTGGTGCATTTATTGGTTGGCATGTTGAGCAACCTGCATGGGCAAAAACATTGAAGCAAAAAGTTTTAGGACTTTTTCATAAAATTTGGTAATAGTGATATAAATATTAGTGCAATACAGGAAAGCACATGGAACTGAGAGCCTGTATCTCGTTGAAGTTCCAGCTTTAAATCTATGCCTTCGGGGTAGATCTTTTTTAAAAACTCGCTTAATAGGAGAATAGTATGAAAAATATAGCAACAGGTCGCGTGTCTTTTGGACCAATCCACCACAGTATCTTAGGTACATCATTAGGATACGATTCAATGTTCGATGAATTAGATCGAATTCTACAAGCTGCTGGTGCGTCTGGTAGTCAATCTGCAGAAAAATATCCACCCCACAATATCATCAAACTAGATGAATATAATTATGTAGTAGAATTGGCAGTGGCTGGATTTTCTAAATCAGAAATTGATATCACTGTAGCAGATGGTCTCTTAACCATAAAAGGTGAAAAGAAACCAACTGATGAAGAACTAACCTTCATGTCAAATGTAGATTATCTTCATAGAGGTATTTCTGCAAGAGCCTTTACCAAAACTATTCGCATTGTGGATACAGTTGAGGTATTGGGTGCAGAGTATGTTGATGGAATTTTGCGGGTTAAATTAGAGAATGTAATTCCTGAATCTAAGAAACCACGTAAAATTGATATTGTTGACGGTAATTTACCATTAGTAGAACCGGTAAAAACTGAAAAGCAATTATTAGTCGAAGACTAACATTAGGGGGCTTCGGCCCCTTATATATAATTATATTATGAAAACTCGTATTAGCAAGAATTTAGTGTCATTTCCGATGGTTCGTCGGGGAGATTGGCATGTACAAGTTTCAATATATAAAGATGAGCAGTTAATGGTAGTAGCAAGTCATATATTTACTGAGCAATGTGTCATCAAAACGTTTGATAATAATGGTGAAGCAATAGCATTTATAAATTTTTTAGTTGAAAAAGGAAGTAATTTATGAGTAACATAGTATTATATCGTTTAAGTAGTGGTGATGAAGTAATTGCAGATGAGGTATCAGTAACTGCAGTGCAAAATGCAACAGTTATTGCAGATGCAATAGCTCTAGTATATCATCAAACAGAAAAAGGTGTATCAGTAGGATTTGCACCATTCATGCCACAATCAGATGGCAAAATTACACTGTTAAACCATGACATTAGTGCAACATCTAGACCTAATGAACAAGTATTAAAAGAATACAATCGTATCTTTTCAAAGATTGAAATCGTTCCCGCCGGCGCAATTATTACATAAAAAGTGTAAATAAGTGTGTACATTAATTAGTTTATTTGATATAATAGTATCATAAATTAATTAAATGAGAAGGAAATAAATTATGTCAACATTTCATCAATCAGGTTTTAACTTCGACGGTATGTATCTTTCATACACTACAGTAGAAGGTCAAAGAAAGTTTGTAGCACGATTCAAAACAGGTGGTATGGCTTCATTCCGTAACTTCTTGATCAAGAATTTCTCTATTGAGGAATACTTTGCTAAAGCTGAAGCAAATATGTCTCCACTTGAAATCCTTGCTGCAAAAGGTTATGTAACTCCAAGGACTGCTAAGCTTCTTAAAAGTCTTGGTTACCAACCAACTGTTGAAGGCCAAAAAGCTTATATTCAATCTCAAATCAATAAAATAAGATCTTTATGAATTTAAATTCTTTCTTTAACGAACTAGCCGGGAACCCATCTCGGCTATTTAAAACCGCTAAATTACAAGAGAACGAGGGCAATGAGTTACTTCGAGAAGTAATTCGTTTGGCTTTAGATCCATTCACCCAGTTCTATCAACGTAAGATCCCAGAATATACACCAAACACTGGCAACACGGCGTCTCTTGGTGCTGTTCTTCCGGGATTGTTTGACCTTTCCCATAGACTGGTAACCGGTCATGCTGCAATCCATCATCTACAAATGATGTTAGAAGCAGTATCAGAAGATGATGCAAAGGTTATTGAACGGATCATTAAGAAAGATTTGAAATGTGGTGTATCTGTTGCTACTGCAAATGATGTATGGATGGGTCTAATTAGAGAGTATCCAGTTATGCTCTGCTCAGCCTTTGATCAAAAGTTAGTTGATAAAATAGAATTCCCTGCTTATGTTCAGTTAAAAGAAGATGGGATGAGATTCAATGCTATTGTAAGAGATGGCAAATGTGAATTCAAATCTCGTAATGGTAAGACTCTAGATCTACTTGGTAACCTTGAAGATGAATTTGTTGCCATGGCAGATTTTGGTGATTATGTATTTGATGGCGAACTATTAGTTAAGACGGACGGTAAAGTTGCTGATCGCCAAACTGGTAATGGGATACTATCAAAAGCAGGCAAAGGAACCATATCCGAAGAAGAAGCCAAGTTAGTTACTGCTACCGTTTGGGATGTAATTCCTTATGCATTCTTCACCGATGGCCATTGCCCAGTTTTATATTCTACTAGATTTGATAGACTAAAACAGTGTATTGAAAATGCTAAACCAAAACGTGTTGAAGCAGTTCCTTCTCTTATGGTAGATTCGTTAGATGAAGCCAAAGCAATATTTGAACAGTACCTAATTGATGGCAAAGAAGGTATTATTCTTAAGACTCTAAACGGTGAATGGGAAGACAAACGTTCTAAAAATCAGATTAAATTTAAAGGTGAACTTGAATGCGACTTAAAAATAGTCGGTCTAGAGGAAGGATCTGGAAAGTACCAAGGGAAACTTGGATCTCTCGTTTGCGAAAGCTTAGACGGATTAATCAAGGTGAACGTGGGAAGTGGCTTAACGGACGAGCTTCGTTCAAGTTTAAACTCCGAGGATTATATTGGTCGCGTCTGTTCGATTAAGTACAATGCACGGATTAAAAATAAAGACGGAGGTGAGTCTCTATTCCTACCAATCTTTGTTGAAATACGGGATGACAAGACTGAAGCAGACAGTTCAACTGGTATAAAATAATTGTGTACATTAATTCTTTTATTTGATATAATACTATATACGAATCGAAAAAAGGTGAGAATATTATGGTAACTCTTGAAGCATTTAAGAAACAAAAGCGATATTTTGATTTAGATAGTAAAATAGATATAGAACTTTATCGCCAATTCCTAATGAATGGTAATAAATGGGGATCAAGCACATGCCCATTTATCCTTGAATTCCCATACCTAACAACACCTGATATGATTAAAGACAAATTAGTCAGAAAGTTCCTTAAGGTATAATATGGATACAGTTGACTTAGTTAAAAAAATTCGTGCTCGTTCTGCTCAACGCCGAGATATTATGTGCGAGTATGGCGATCAAGATGATATATGTGACTTATTAGATGCTGCAGCAGATCAATTAGAAGCATTAGATATGAAAGTGTATATATCAAAAGCACAAAATGGATTATATCGGGAGGCACTATATGATGACTGCAGAGGTTAATGAAGATGGTTATCTAATATTTCCAGAAGGACTAATTGAAGGTCTTGGTTGGAAAGTAGGAGATAATATTAATTGGACTGATAACGGTGATGGGAGTTGGACTATGTCAAAGCAAGAAACAGAATTTGTACTAGTAGAAGCAATAGGGCAATTTCGTATGCGTTATGTAGTAGAAGTACCAGTTGGCAAAAAGGAATGGGCTGAGGATGTAGTAACCATGAACCAAGCAAAAGAGTTTTCTCAACAGAGTCTTGGTGAAATGATTATTAGTTCACGCGTTATTCCTAACGAAGAGATTATCCCGTTATGTGATGAGGATAATGATTATATTAAAACCTGGGCGGATGATCAGAAATTAAATGCATTTGTTACCAATATTAAAGACTATGAAAATGTTTAAATACTTTACAACACAAGACAATAAATCAGTGGCGGTTAATCCGTTGCATGTTATGTCTATTACTGAATACCAAATGGGTAAACAATACCCTAAATCTGTTATCTTAAGCCTAACTAATGGCGATAAGATTACAATTACGGATAATTACCTTGAAGTAGTAGCATCACTCTCTTTAACTTAGGAATATATTATGTTTATGTACGACGTTGAGACTCTAGGTATTGAGTCTAATTCTGTTATTCTTTCGATGGCTTGTATCTACTTCAACCCAGAAGATAAACCAACCTTTAAACAATTGGTTGAGAATGCATTCTTTGTTAAGTTAAATTCTAAATATCAAACTGAACATTTAGGTCGTACTGTTACTAAGTCTACATTAGAATGGTGGGCAAAACAACCTGAGATGCTTAAGAAACAATCTCTAATTCCATCAGCAAATGATGTAATGCCAGATGAAGCTATCCGTTTAATGACTGGTTGGTCAAAGCAATTTCCTAATGATGAAAAGTGCGTAGTTTGGGCACGCGGCAATTTAGACCAAATGTGTTTAGGTTCTATGGAAGATAAGTTAGGTAGAGAAGCTTTATTCCACTTTGGCCGTTGGAGAGATGTTCGTACTGCAGTTGATGTACTAACGGGATCTACAAATGGTTACTGTAATGTAGACCATCCTGAGTTTAATCGCGATGACGTTATCAAACATAACCCAATCCACGACTGTGCCTATGACGCAATGATGTTAATGTATGGAAAATAACGTTGTACATTAATTCACTTGTATGTTATAATGTTACATAATATGAAAAAGGTGATCGATGTATACTTCAGTTTTCCAGTACGGCAATAGGATTCTAGTTCGTGGCTACGACCACAACGGTAAACCCTACAAACAAAAGGTTGAGTTCGAACCTACTCTATTCGTAGACTCTAAAAAGACGGATCAAACCTCTGAGTGGAAAACACTTGAAGGTAAGACCGTCTACCCCATCAAACCCGGCTCCATCAAGGAATGTAAAGAATTCGTTGAACGTTACAAAGATGTTTCTGGGTTTGGTATCTATGGTCTAAATCAATATGACTATCAATACATCGCTGATCGATATCCAGGCGAGATCAGCGCTGATACATCTCTAATCAAGATCTGTACGGTTGACATCGAGACTAAGACTGAGTTTGGCTTTCCTATCGTACAGGAAGCCAATGAGGAGATCCTTCTAATCTCTTTGATGGATAACCATACTAAACAGATCCGTACCTATGGTTGCACAGACTTCACCAACACAAATGACAATGTAACTTATGTCAAATGTGCATCTGAAAAGCAAATGCTTGAGATGTTTCTACAGTACTGGATGCTGAATACTCCTGATGTTATCACGGGTTGGAATGTACTTAAGTTCGATATGACTTACATCATCAATCGTATCCGTCGTCTTGGTCTAGAAGCTGAGAAGTTATCTCCATGGGGTATGATTCGTGATCAGAAAGATCGTGAGACTGGTGATATCCATTACAGCATCCCAGGTATCGCCATCCTAGATTACATGGAACTCTATAAGAAGTTTACATTTACCGCTCGTGAATCATATCGTCTTGACTTCATTGCTGAGGTAGAACTCGGTGAGAATAAACTAGAAAACAAGTTTGATACGTTCAAAGAATTCTATACAAACGATTGGGATAACTTTGTTAAGTACAACATCCACGATGTATACTTGGTCGACAAACTAGAAGATCGTCTGAAGCTAATCATATTGGCTACCATCCTTGCATACAAAGCAAAAGTTAACTTCGAGGATGTCTATTCACCAGTACGTACTTGGGATATCTTAATCTATAACTATTTAGGTGACAAGAATATTGCGGTACCTATGAAGTCTGCATCTCGTGCAGTACCATTCGTAGGTGGCTTTGTTAAGGATCCTATTGCTGGATTGCACAACTGGGTATGCTCATTCGATTTGACTTCTCTATATCCTCATATCATTATGGGTTATAACATGAGCCCTGAAACTATTTCAGATCTAACTGTACCGGTATCTGTTGATGATCTTGTATCTAAGTCAATCAACCTAGACGTACTCAAGGATCAGGATGTGGCAATGGCAGCTAATGGTTCTACTTATCGTAGAGATGTTCGTGGCTTCCTACCTGATCTTATGCAAAGTTTGTATAATGAACGTAAGACGTCTAAGAACCAGATGTTGAAGCTTCAAAAAGAATACGAGAAGACAAAGGATCCTGCAACTGATAAAGAGATTGCACGACTATCCACTCTCGAGCAAGTGATTAAGGTTACACTAAACTCCGGTTACGGTGCAGTAACTAATGCTTATTTCAGATACTTCGATATCCGTATTGGTGAAGGTATCACTAAGACCGGTCAATTGGCATCTCAATGGGTATCTCGTAAGCTTAATGAGTTTATGAACAAAGCGATTAAGACTGAAGGTGTGGATTATGTTATCTATTCTGATACCGATTCATGTTACCTCAGTCTTGATAAAGTAGTTCAAGCTCATGCCGCAGATAAAGATACTGCGGGTAAGATCCAGTTCATGACCGATTTTGCAATCAAGGTACTTCAACCATATATAGATAAGTCGTATCAAGAGATGGCTGACTACACCAATGCATACGAGCAGATGATGAAGATGAAGCTCGAGGTTATCGCGGATGTAGGTATCTTCTACAAGAAAAAGAAATACTTGCTTAACGTACATAGTTCCGAAGGTGTAGTCTACTCTGAACCTAAACTAAAAGTTAAAGGTTTGAGTATGATCCAATCATCTACTCCTGAGATCTGTCGTAACAGTCTTCGTGAATCGATTAAGGTTGCATTGAGTGGGTCTGAAAAAGAAATACGCGAGTTCAATAAAAACTTCCGAGTTCAATTCGATAAGCATACCGCGGAAGAGATCTCTTTCCCACGATCTGTTAATGGTATAGACACTTATGGTTCTGCTAATGGTATCTATTCTAAAGGTACTCCGATAGCTGTACGTGGTGCGTTACTATATAATCATCACCTCAAGCGTTTAAAATTGGATAAGAAGTATACCACAGTTAAGAACGGAGATAAGGTTAAGTTTGTAATGCTTAAGATGCCTAATCCATTCCACGAGAATGTCATTGCATTCCCTACCGAGCTCCCTAAGGAATTCGGTTTGCACGACTATATAGATTATGATACACAATATGAGAAGGCTTTCAAAGACAGTCTTGGGGATCTAGTAGAACCTATGGGATGGGTACTAGACGATGTTGCTAACTTAGAGGATTTTTTCGGATGAAATGCACAATTTGTAATAAAGAATACCACGTGGATTGCCAATGGAGTCCATGCCACTTAAACCACAGGAGAAATAAAATGGATGAAAAGAATGAAAATGCAACACTAGCAGTTGATTGGGTAAAAGATATTGCAAACATGCATACAAAGTATGGGGTCAATCCTAAGGTACGTGAGTTTGATAAAGAGAAACTACAAAAGTTTCTTGAGTTCCGTATCTCATTCCTACAAGAAGAATTAGATGAACTAAAATCTGCAACTAATGGTGATGATGTAGTAGATGCTCTAATCGATTTATGTGTTGTAGCTATTGGTACTTTGGATGCCTTTGATGTGAATACCTATGCAGCATGGTCACGAGTACACGCTGCAAATATGGCAAAGGAAGTAGGTATTAAAGCTTCACGTCCTAACCCACTTGGTCTACCAGATCTAATCAAACCAGAAGGTTGGACTGCTCCTACTCATGCTGACAACGTTGGTTTATTGGGAAAACTATATGACTAATCTATTGCAGTATCTAAAAGAATGTCAAGATCGTATTGGTGAAATTATTATTGATCAAGGTTTTATTGACTTTAGAAACGAGCATAAAGAAAAATTTAGGGCAGGTGGACGAGATGATCGTCAACGTCTAATGGATGCTGATTGTTTAATTACAGAATATATGTTACTTAAGAATGGGTTTGTAAAGCAACCTGAAAATAAAAAACACGACTTTATTAAGGATGATGATAAAGTAGATACTAAGATTATTTCTTCACTTTATTTTAATGTTCCAGAGGATAAAGTAACGTGGTATATGAATAATATTCGGTCTGGTAATCTAACTCACTTTGCATTCTATAAGTTTATGGTGAGGCCTGGAGCACCTTTAAAAGTTGGTGATAAGGTATTAATCCGCTTAGATGAAGTAAGGGATGCAGAGTATGTTATGAATAAATTAAGACCATCTAAGGGCGATGGATATTATTATATTGTACAAAGTAATGTTGTACATTAATTCGAATTTGTTATATAATATTATTTTTAGTGAGGTAAAACATGGCATATACACGAGCATCAGCAAATATTCTATTAGAAGCAGCAGAAATCCAAGAAAAGAAAGGTCAAGATTATAATAACGCAGTGAGTCGTGTTACTCAAGCTGATTATTATCCTAATGGTGTCTATTCAATTCTAGATATCTGTCAAGCTAAAGTCCTTCGCATGTATTCTGTATTGGATACTATGCAAGCAGGTGGTAATCCTAACTTCGAATCTATCGAAGACTCAGCAATCGATCTAATCAACTATGCATCCTTTGTAGCTGCATATATTCGCGGTCAAGTACCCGGTCAAAAAGCTGATCGTGATATCTTTAACAAACCTTTACCAAAGGAGATTAATAATGATTTACGGAGTAAGTAATATTCGTAGGATCCTTGCCGAGAATCTCAAGAACGAGGTTTTTGTTACTGATAAAACAGGTGTAAAAACTGTTGAGATCCTTAATGCATCCTTTATTGCTAATGAACCAGCAATATTCGGTACAGTTAATGAGGAGTACGTGGCACG
>Ga0209668_10000208_pt1 | contig 25006 bp, 27 predicted proteins | sample FrelakmetPLP11PL_FD_187150 | JGI IMG/M metagenome (GOLD analysis project Ga0209668, IMG submission 187150) | Freshwater lake sediment microbial communities from the University of Notre Dame, USA, for methane emissions studies - PLP11 PL (SPAdes)... | ecosystem: Environmental > Aquatic >...
ATTTCATCCATTGTGCGGTTTTCAACACTTTGTAAAGCTCTTTCAACCGCTTTAAAAGAATCTGTCGTATCTTCTCTTAAATGTTGTACTGTTTCATTCTTAAATAATGGTGTATTCATTTATATTTAACCTAAATCAAGTCAGCTTTACCGAGTTTTTTAAAAACAAATGACTCATAAATTTCATGACTTGACTTATTCCATGAAGAACTAAAGTCTTTCGTATTCTTAGCCTTTTCATGACTTGGCTTTTTAAATTTTATTTACATAAAATTTCATTGGATTTTGAACAAAAGTTGTTACTTGAACAGATGGTGTAATTACTTTAATATTAAAATTAATCTGTTCACCGACATTATATTTATCTGCACTACCAAAATTTAAATTAAACGTCCCTTTTACATCTGAATAATTTGACAAATTTCCAGATTTAAATTGCATTTGTATTTCACATTTATCAGTTACTGTAACATTTCCATAAACTGTAATGAAATAAAATCCATCAGATGGAGCTGTAATACTATTAGCCCCTTTTAATGTTTCCATTGAAGAATCTGATATTGTGAATTGTGGTTTATACCACATATTTCCATCAAAAATTAAATTTCCTGCAAAAATACCTGTAACAAAAAATTTAGGAGTATTTAGAAATGAATTAATTTTTTCTGCAGTCCATAAACATTCTGATGTAGTACAATTATTATCAATACGATAACCACTATCTATGATTTTGTTATTCGTATCATACATGATTAGATTTTTTGATTTAATTGGAATAGAACTAAATTGTGCTAAATTTAATGAATTATATTTATTTGTTGTCCAGAGTACATTACTATTTGGAGTTGCGGAATCGTCTACAATAAATCCACTAGAAACTATATTTCCAGAAGAATCACTTTTGATAAGAGAATTTGGTTCTAAATTGGTTAATTTGTTCATTTTTGTTGTTTGTATAGTATTACAAGAATTTTGAATGTTTCGAATCTGATTTTGAAGTTCTGCATTAATACTATTCCATGTATTTTGTTGTTTTTGACTTGACCATAATACCTTTTCTCCTAAACGAGTATCGTCCATGGTATACCCAGAATCTTGTAAAGAACCAGTTGTTGTAAAAGATGGAATATTACCAGTTGTGAAATTTAAAGGTACAATTGCACATGAGTTTGATTTAATATTAGTTTCATCAATTAATTTTCCAATTTTACTTGATGTCCATAAAATTTTATTAGAAGGAGATGAATTATCATCAAATTTAATACCTGAATCTTGCAAATTTCCAAAAGAGTCAAACGTTGGTAAATTAGACGAAACGCCGTTAATTTTATCTATTTTTGATGTAAATTGGTTTTGTAAATTTATGATTTTAGAATTTTGATCACTTATTTTTGTATTAATATTAGCTATATGATCTTGACATTGTCCAAGAACATTTGCGTCCATATATTGCTTAACTTTTTGTGATGACCATAAATTTTGAGAAGAAGATATTGAATCGTCAATTGTATAATTACTAGAAATATCTAGTGTTCCGTCTGATTTTGTCATACACAATACTCCGTCTTTTGCATTTACAAATTTTGGAATTATATAAGAGGTCGCATTTGCTAAAAGAGAATCCCATTTTTGAGAACTATATAAATTTGTATTTGAAGGACTTGCGTTATCATCTATTTTATAGGGTGAACTCTGTAAAACTCCATTTGCATCATAAACTAGTAATTTATTCGGTATAAAATTATCGGTAGTTCTTACCAATTTTGAAAGATTAGTATTGAGGACGTTTCCGATTTTAGTAGATGACCATAAGACATTAGGGTTTTGATCATTGTCATCTACTCTTAGTTGAGAATCGTGTATATTTCCTTTATCATCAAATTTTACTAAATTACCCGCTGTATAATTAGGTGATTTTAAAATACATCTATCATTTAAGACTTCGTCAATAACGTTAGCACACTTAGTAGAAGACCACACTATATTTGGTCCACTTTCATTATCATTAATAATACAAGCCATTTATTCCTTTGCATTATAATGAATAAAGAATAAATTTTGATGGTAACAATGTAGAAGTATTTTGAATAAATAAATTCCAAAGACCATTATTTCTTAAAATAGTTTTGTAATACATAGGACCTGTGGATGTGTTTAAATAAACGTGTAAAGAAAAATTACCATTTAAATCTAGAGTTTTACTATCCACCACTTTAATGTTTCCTTCAATTTGATCAAAGATTGCCATATTACTTTCTGAGTTATGAAAAATTCCACTACATACCTGAGTTTTAATGTCTGAAATTAATTTATCAGCAGTTATTAAATCGGATCCATCAACACTGTTGCCAAACATGTTAACAAAGGAAGGTTTTTGTACAACGTCTTTCACAGATAAGCCTAAAGTTTTCATTTTATACATCTCTTCAGATGATAAAATGTCTTTTCCTATTAATTTATCTGAATCAAAAACTATAAATTTGTTGGGTTTTACTGGATTTACATCTTGATAAAGTGTGCCATCAATTTTTGGTAGTTCTATAGGAGTATAAAAATTTGTAAATGATGTATTTGGAAAATTTCCAGACGTTTCCAATTGTCCAGTTTTTGTAAATTTTGGAAACAAAGTAGAATTTAATTTAAGTAATACATTCGGATTTTTAAGTTTATCTGCTATTTGTGAACTATCCAATGTTGTTTCTGTAGGTTTAAAATCACAAGTTAATAATTGTTGAGGAACAAAAATTGTAACTTTATCTTGTTTCGTATCAAGATTTAAATTTGGTACATCTGTTAAAGGAAGTGTTACATCTGCGATAGCCAAGTTTGAAATTTTTTTTGAAGACCACAAAATATTATTATCAGAAGATGATTTATCATTAATGGAATATTTGGACGCTAATATGTTATCATTTATAGTTGTAGTTATTCCAGATAATTCAGAATTAGATTTTTGCATCCAATTGTTTGAATTTGAAGCCAATTTTTGTAATCCTGAAGATGATGTTAAATTTAAAGTAACACCTTTAAGATTTGTTCCATCATAAAGAACAAAACCATCTTTTTGCATAATTGGAACACTATTAAATGTATTCATTTTAGAAACTATATCAGATGAATTCGTAATAGAAATATTATTATCGTAAATTTGACCATTTATATTGTATTTAGCAAAACCATTATAAGAAGGAGTTTTTTCTTGATATTTTTCCAAAGAATTTAATAATTTGGTTTGGAAAGCATCTGAAAAACAAGGAATCGACATTTATCTTTATGATAAGTTTTTGTATATTCTATTTAGGTGAAGATTTCTATTTTCAACATCTGTTTTGATTTTATCTTTCCAATATTTGTTGTACATTGGAAGAAATTGCTTTTCCCACATCCTGTAAGAAGGTATTTTAGATGGTAATTTTAAATATTTCATTTTCCAATATTTTTCCATCAATACTTCCATTGGCTCTTCTAGACTTAAATCGTTTTTAATCCATTCTTCAGCTCTAGGATTTCTAGGTCGTTTGTAATAATGATGATCAATAAAACTTAATTTTTTAGAATCTATACCAATTTGTAATTCAAACTGTCTTCTACTTTCTACACCTTGAGGTTTATAAGTTCTTAGCAAGTATTGAAAAAATTGTTTGGGAGTTTTACTAGACGCACCTCTTCTCAAACACAATCTATAATTTTTATTATTTTTAAAAAATTTTGTCAAGATATTTTTAATGCAATCTTTTAATTCTAAATTTTCACTCACTTCGTTACTGCAATAGATTAAAAAAGTATAAATATCATATCCAGGCTGACAACGATCGTAAATTTCAGCTTCTTCTAAATTTTTTTGTCCATAACTATTTCCTTTCTCATCTATTCCACAGGACATGCCAAAATCTATAATTACTGGTTTTATGGTGTTACTAAAAGTACATTTATATTGATCAAATAATACAGATATTTTTTCCACCGGTTGGACAATAATATTTGCTGTATGTAAATCATAGTGTGTAAATAAAAATTTTTCTTGGCACATTTCTAATGCTATACAAATTTGTAATAGTAAATTTATAAAATCTTTTTCAAGCATAGATTTAAGTGTATTTCGCAATAAATCTCCAAATACATATTTTGTTACCACATAAAATCCTGATTTTCTATAAAAATATCCAAGTGTTTCTACCAAATATTGACATTTCATAGGATTTATTTGGAAACCAGATAGAATCTCTCTTTTACCACATTCTATTAATATTGGTTTATTTAAATGTTTAATAATGACTGGTCCAAATTCTTTTGTATATGCCATATAAACTAAACCTTGCTTATTATCAGTATTATCTAATTTTTTTATAGATTTCATCCAATTTTGCATTTTCTCATTTTTTTTATTATGATTACAATTTCCATATGAACAATAACATGCATCTTTGGTATTTTCCAACAAATTTTTGAAGGTTTCATTCATATTGTTTCTTTATCAAAAACAAATTTACAAATTTAATGCTATTTTCCATAATGTAGCAAACTGTTCTAATCCAGATTGATTAAAATGACAATTATCGTATCTTGTATTCGAACCTAATGTATCTGTATTTGGTCCAGTATTGTATGTTTTTCCAAGTTCTGCTTGTGCAGTACGTAAAGAATCGCTAGAATTTCCAGAACAATATGTAGCTTGAGATACATAAATTTTAGCATTACTGGTCAAAGTATTTAACGAATTTGCAATTTGAGTGAATTTTGTTTTATATTCACTGGGATTCATGGAAACATCGGATTCACCTTGATGCCATAAAACATGAGTAATAATACCCCCAGTTTTTTTATAAGCATTTACTTGAGTCGTTACATTGGCAAATAAATCATTTGCTGATGGCAACCATCTGTTTATTGAAGAACCACCAACTGCAGTAGGTATCAGTACAATTTTATATTTTGTTGAATCCAATATATTGACCAATCGAGTCCATACAGATCCTCGAGTGCCATCTGAACCAGGTAATGGATCTGACGCAGTATCAAATAATTTTCCATTGTTGAATACCTTAGCTTTCGTAGATGTCATTGTTGATTCTCCCCAGTTGGCACAGTTAGATTGTCCCATCAAGAGAAAAGTTAATTCCTTTGCAATAGTGGGCGGAATTTTAGTGTCTGGAACTAGAATTGGCGGAACTTTGATGTCTGGGACTAGAGTGGGCGGAACTTTGATGTCTGAGACTATAGGAATAGGTGGAATTAGAATTGGACTTATGTTAGGTGGAATTATGTTAGGTAATATTGGTAAATCATTTGAAATAGGTATAATAGTTTTGGAATTAATTTTATATAACCAATAAATTACAAAAAAAATACAAATACATCCTACACTGATGATAAATAAATCGTCATTTGATACCATTTATTTTTCAAAATAACTTCTTATTTTGAAAAAAAAAAAAGAGTTATTAAAAATTAATTTGTTGGCTTTATCCATACACGAACAAAGCCAATTGTACCGATTTTAGATTCCAAAACCAACGGTTGCCTTGGCATGGCATACATTTTTAAAGTTTGACTAAAAGTAGCTAATTTATTTATATTTTTTATAAAACTTGCGTTAAATTGTTCTGTAAAATCGTATTTTTTATTGACATCACCTACCGTCACAGTAGTCCTTGAAACATCGTTAACATTAAAGAAAAATTTAGCTCCAAATTGTGAAAATGAAATTTCTACAAAATTAATATGGTGAATGTTTCTGCACATGGTAGCAAATTCAGAACTTTTAAAATTTATGGGGTTTGATAATCGTCCCTCATAATCTAGATTTTCACTTTGCACAGTTTGAATATTTAAAACATTTGTTACACTCATATCTTGATCTTTTTTCAGAATACAAATTTCTAGTTCAGAAGAGTTTCCACATTCATCTGATATAACCTTAAAAGTTACATGATCTTGTTTTTTGGTATTTTTAAAAAAGTTTTTAACAAGTTCTAAATTCGCCCCTATATTTATTTCTGGAATAGTAATGTTGAATGTTGAAAAATTTTGTGATTCAAACTGTGAAGATACCCAAACATTATTGTTTACAGATGTATAAATTTGTAATCCAGAAGCATCAATTTTAAAACAAGCTTGTCTTATGCAGGCATTTGTACCGTTAGAAATTGGACTTAATTGTACTAACATGTCGAATAAATTTTTAAAAAATAGACCACTCTCGTTACATTTTCCTTCAAAAATATACATTTATTATCTAAAACGAATATTTTAACTTACAACTGTTCGATTGATAAAAACGATCCAATACCACTATCTGTGGGACAAACAACTAAAACACGATAGACTACATTTTTTGAAATGTCAAAAACGTATCCTTCTATACTGTCACCTGCAGATAGATTAAATCCTTCTACTATAGGTATGTAAGTAATGGTATCAATTACTGTAGATGATCTTTTAAAAGAATATTGAAGTTGTTTAGCCATACTAATAATGGTAGTAGGAGATGATACTGCTCTAATACCCAATGTGATATTTGGAGAATTTAAAATTGCAGCACTCAAATTATTTAAAGATACAGAATCGTACCCAGAGGCGTATGTACTAGTTTGTTTGATATTTAAAATTTTATCTGATGACCAAATAATTGAGGGGTCTGCAGGAGCAGAATCATCTACATGATATCGCGATTCAATAACACCGTCAGAGTCAAAATTTAGTAGGAAATTTGGATTCTTTTTCAAAACAAGTGAAATTGGTAAGAAAGAATCACTAATTTTTTTAGATGACCATAAAACATCAATATCCGGTGCAACTGTATCGTTAATTATTATTCCCGAATCGTCAACTTGTCCAGTTCCATCTAAAATTGCAATAGAATTTTCAGTAACTGGCATGGCTTTCTTTTGATAATTCATTTCAGTCATTTGTGAGATTTTCGAAGAAGACCAAATTGTATTTATATCTGTAACAGTATCATTGACAACAAAACCACTAGATTGTAAATCTCCGTCCGTTGTGAACGAAGCCAGTTTTCCATCGTATCCAGGAACTTTATCCACTTTTGCAGCAAGATTTGTTCCAATATTAGAAGATGACCAAGTACTATTATTACTCATGTTACCATCGTTTAAAACTGGCATAGAAGACATAATTTTCTGACTAGACCATAAAATGTTTGGAGCAGACAATGCATTATCATCCATTTTAAATTGACCGTCAACTAAAGTTCCGGTATTATCATACACAGGAATATGTGTAGCGGAAGCACGTACTCCTAAAGGCTGAACGTTAGAACTTAGAGCCGCCAGTTCGCTGTTGATTTTTTCAGAATCCCACAAATTTTTACCAATTTGACTGTTGTCTACATTGGTCATAGCTGGAATAGATTCCAACATCTTTTTAGAAGACCATAAAACATTATAATCCGGCGTATTTGTATCTGCTAACACGACACCGCTGTCAGAAGTTGTACCTGTATCGTCAAAAACTGCAAGATTTCCTTGAGCTTCTGGACTGGATTTAGCTTGTAATGAGTTAGCAGTATTGGTCAATTCCATAACTACTTTGTCTGAAGACCAAGTTCTATAAGAATCTATAATATCATCGTTAATCACAACTCCTGGGAGAGTTCTATAAATTTTTTTGCTAGACCATAAAACACGCGGATCTGCCCACGAAGAATCATCAATTCTAAATCCAGAATCTTTAATTGATCCATCTGTTGTCATTACGGTAATATCATTTTCAATAGCTGGATATGCTCTATGTACAAACTGGGCGTTTACTTTATCAGATGTCCACAAAACAGAAGGACCGACATAATCATTGTTAATAGTCACTCCGGTGTCTCCGATTGTACTATTGGAAGCAAAACCTACTAAATTTCTCGGAGTTCCTAAAAATCGAGGAATGGGTGGTATTCTTTGCAATGCATCATTTAAAGTTACAGACATTGCTGCTCGTCCAGTATTCGTTTGACGTTCGTTATATGCTACTAGAGCAGCCGAAGTTCCAAATAAACCCAACAAAACTGGTATAGAAATCATGGTTTTTTATTATTGGTTACAAAAAAAATCGTCATATTTAATAATTTTTTTTCAGAAACATTATTAAGAAAAATATAAATGAATGAAAATACAAAACTTGCATATCATTTGGCGAATCTCTGTCAGCTTTCTTACAAAAACGAAATATTTGATGACGACTATATTTTTATGCAAAGAAAAAATTGCTGTTGTATTTTAAAAGAAGATAAAAATTACATTTATTGTGCCTTCAGAGGAACAGATGAATTAAAAGATTTAGAAGCTTATTTTGATTACAATCAATGTGAAGACATTTGCAATACCGTTTGTCACTATTTAAAAAATACTGACAAACAAATAATTTTGACAGGGCATTCTATAGGGGGTTTAATTGCTCAAATTTGTTCGAGTAAATTAACATATTTTAACGACGAAGGTTTATGCAAAAGTTTAGTCTCTAAAATAGTTACTTTTGGCAGTCCAAAAAGTAAATTATTAATTTTACCTTTATACGAACGATGGATTAACGGAAAAGATGTCATTGCTGATTTGCCTTTTAACATCTTAAACAATGGTCAGTTGTATTTCTTACACCGGCACAAGTGGAAGTTTTGGAGAAATGATCATAGCATAAAGAGTTATATCAAAAATATTAAAGAATATAGAGATGAATACGATTAAACTTTTCTTTGAAGATTTAGAAAATGGATTAGATGATGCTGGAGATATTGAAAATGTTGAAGATTACTCTTGTTTAATCAAAGTAAAAAACGATGAACGTGTTAGAAAAATTATACATCAACATTGTCAAAATATGGAAATGGAATATTCTATCGAAGAAACAAAACCACGTTATTTAAAAATTAACATTTCATATAATGCATGTTTTGTCTGTAAAACTAATATGGGTTTAAATAATCCTAGACAATATTGTAAAAAATATTACTGTCCTCTAATGTTGGATTCGTAAACAAATTTTCTGGCATTAAATACAATATTATGTTTTATTGGAAAAACTAATAAATATTTTAAAATTGTAATTTTAATAGGAAAAGGAAATGAAAAAATGTCTAATTTTTTAGAAACTATTTTAAAATAATTTACAAGTTCACAAAAAAGTTTTTTTATAGTTATTTCAGAAGTTTCGTATTGCCATTTTTCAAAAATATCTACGTTTTCTATTTCTAAATGTTTTAATGATAATTTTGGGATTATATTATAAAAAAATTTAGGATATATTTTAACATGTTTACGTCTAAAAATTGCACCGTTTTGATACAAATGAATCAACATTTCCTTATTTTTACAATAATCTATACAGGTATTATTCATTGGATAATGTAATCTCAAAAAAGAAATTGCCCAAAAATTATTATTTTCCACTGCGTGTATAAACCAACATTCACTTCTGTCTTTTTGACAAGTGTATTTCAATAAAAATGGTAAATACTTATTCCTATGAAGTATAATAGCAGTACATACATCGTTACCCCAAATAGTCATATATTCTCGTTTTCCAAGTTTTTGTATTTTTCTACCAATTAATATATACAAAGTTTTACCAACAATTGCATGATTGCATATATTAAAATCTAAAAGTCTTTTACCTTTTATGAATTTCAAAAGACATTTTAATTTACAGTTTAAAGCCGCATAAATACTTGCTTCTTCCCATTCCCAAGGAAATAGATCCACATCATGAAAAAAAAATTCATTATCGCAATCGAGAGCAAATTTAACTTCTGGTTTCATTTTCCTTTAAAAAATGTTGTAAAAAAATAAATTCAACAATTTCAAAATGAAAATTTTATTTTGAAATTTCATCTTCTAGTCAACGATCTGCCCACACCAACACCTCGTTGCAAACATTCAACACGACTACCAATGTAATCATAATTTCTGGGTAAAGTATTTCTATTTCCGCAATATATCTTATCTACTGCGTCTATTGGTTCGTATCTTTGCCTTCTAAGATTTTTCCCTACTCCAATTCCTTTTTTAAAACATTGATATCTTGTTCCCAATTCTTGGTTTCTAAGTTGAAATCTATTATTTCCACAATAGACCATTTATTTTTATTTACGTCTTTTGATTTTTCTAGATTTTTTAGATTTTTTAGAGTTTTTAGATTTAGGACGTCTACCTACAGTTATTCCACGTTGTAAACATTGATAATGTGATCCTGTGAAATCATAGTTATTGGGTGTTTTAGGTTTTTTACCACAATACATTTTTTTTCTACTTTTACTGGTATTTTTAGGAGTCATACGTAATCCAACACCGACTCCTTTTTTAAAACAAGCATATCTTGCTACAGAATTTTTAGAATTTTTTCCACAGTAAACCATTTATTATATTTTCTATATTATTTTACGATTTTAATCAGCAATGTGGGATAACGTTGATTCTTTTTACATTTTTCAGTTTTTTTAGACGATTTTGAAGATTTTGACGATTTCATTCTTTTATTAGATTTTTTATTAGATTTGTGGGTTTTGGTTGTCTTTTTGCGTGAGCAACTCCTCTTTTTTGCAATAAAAGCCATCTTTTTTATTATACGTATTTCCCAGAAATTTCTTTTACTAATTGATGTACATTGCAAATTTTTCCATTTAATAATTTTGTGGGATCATATCCAGTTTCATTGTAAGCCATTTGATACTGTCTTTTTCTAATATCTCTAACTGTACCATCGTATTGGACAGTAATGTCTTCAGTTAATTTAACAATTCGACGCATGTTGTAACCACTTGTAGCAGTTGACATTGCAGTATCAGATACTCCTTTTCTACCACTCATGGAATGGAAAAAAAATTCCAACGGATCTAACCCATGTTCAAAGCTACTAGTTATAAATCCACGACTTTTATATTCATCTTCTATAGTTAAATTGGATTTTGGATAATGTGGTAAAGTTCTACTTTTATTGTTAATACAACACTGTATTCTGCCGTTCGTGATTGTTTGTTGACCCAAAAGACCTGTTATTTGAGCAATGTTAAAATAATCTCCCTTGCTACCAGATTCTACTGTAGTTATAAAATTATTATCAGATTTCAGTGCTTGTTTTGCGATAAATAAACCAATATCTCTGGCTTTACTTAAACAGCTGATAATTTTACTTTCTCTAATTTTAGATTGTAAAGTATTCATTTTATGAGATTCAGCTTCTTTAAAGCAATTTAAAACAATTTCTGATGTATCTTGAATAGTTAGACAATCTTCTGCATGAATTGTGAATCCATAAATCAATAAAAATTCAGTGCACACTAATTGTATTTCTGTAATAAATTTTACACAAACATCTGTTCCAAAATTAAAGTTAATAATTTTAATAAGACTAGAATTTGATGCTCCTAAAAATTTTTTTGACAATTCACCTAATAAAAGTATTCCGTCTTCTATAATTAGATCTTTAAAATTAACATTTAATTTGCTAGGTAAAATATAATCTATTATATTTTTAAAAATTGGATTTTTAGCTAATTTTCTTTTAGGATCATAAACTTTTGATATTATACGAAAATAATCATTTTTTGAAAGGGGGTTATTTTTATTTTTTGTTAAAATGTACGAAGCCGTTAAAGTATCTTGAACAATACACATGTTGGGTTTACCAGCTTGATTGTTAATCATACAATGGGCTGCTGTACTTAATTGTTGCAATTCAGCGCGTGCTTCTAAAGATTGTGCTACATGAATATTCATTTCATCTCCATCAAAATCACAATTAAATGGTTTTGTAACTGCTGGATTCATCATTAAAGTTTTCACAGGTAAAATATGTATCTTAAAAGACATCATTGAAGCTTTGTGAAGTGTTGGTTGTCTATTCAACATGACATAATCTCCATTTTGCAACTTTCTATGAACAATGTCTCCAAGATCTATTGTTGGTTGTAACAGTTTTTCTTGAGTAATTAATTTTCCATTTCTATAAATCGTTGCATTTTCAGGTATTTCTATTCTCGTATCGTGAACAATTTTTTTAATTCCATTAACATGAATTTCATCTCCGTGATTTAATACACATCGTGATTTCATTTGCATGTTCACTTTTCTCCCATCTTTTTTAATAATGTAATTAATTTGATTTCTTTCTAATAATTCGTAGATAATATGTATATTTCTTTGATATACATATTCAGGAATGGTTAATATATCAGCCATATATTTCGGAACTACCAGCGTTAACATGTCTGTATTTGGATCAGGTCCAATAACAGTTCTTCCGCTTTGGTTAGTTCTTTTTCCTAAAAGATTGTTTCTAATTTGCCCTTCCTTACCGGCAATACGCTCTTTAATTCCTTTTATGGGACGTCCGGTTGTTGCATGCTTGGCCTTTTTTTGAGTATTATTAAAATAGGTTTGAATTCGAAACAACAAATTGTTATAGTATTTAGAAACAATATCTTCATTTTCATTAACTAAATTATTATTTTTAATAATTTCAATCAATTGATACGTTAAATCATCGTCACATACACATCCATCAGAAACAACATATGGTCTGCAACATGTTGGTAAAACTGGAAATTTAGTAAAAATACAATTTTTAGGATGAACAAGATTTGGGTCAAATCCTAAAAGTTTAATTTGATCATCTGTAACATTTTGAAAACGTCTCAGACATTCTTCGGCTTGCACAATGTGCTTTTCTTCTCCGTAAATTTCGTAAATGATGGGAAAATTGTCAACAGTTAACAATTTGTAATCTGGTTGAACGTGATTACAATGAATACAAACGCTACATTTTTTTAACTGTTCACAAATGGCTAGAAACCTTTTTGTGCGTTTTAATTTTAGTAATCCTCGCAACTCTAGTCTATTGCTATCTAAAACAAAATTATAACAAACGCAGCAAAAACATCTCAACATTGATATGATGTGCTGAACAAATATCGGATTAATAACAGGTTTTTTTAAATCTATGTAGCCTACATGACCAGGACAATGTATACCGTCCATTTTACAAGTTTCACAAATGACACCATTTTTAGTGGATCCAAGACGTGGATCATAAACTGTATTGTAAAGAGAATCGTCAAAAGATAACTTACTTGACGTGATTTCAGCCACTGCATAAGATTGAATTTCTTCTGGACTCAAAACACCAAAAGATATTTTAGAAATTTCTTTAAGATCGCAATCAACCATTTTAAACAAAGATGTGATCATCAATGATTTAACAATGTGCAAAACGTCTCGATTTATAAAACAAATTTTTTTGTTGTAATCTTTTCATCTCGTGAATAAAATTTTCCTTGTCTGGTAAATCAGATCTGTTGAAATTAATATTCCACCAATCTCTAAAAGAAATGTACATGTCGTCCATCTCTTGATCAGCATCTTCAATAATATTGACGCGTTCCAGTATTTCGTCAGCAAATTTAGCAATTTTATTACATTTCTTTTGATATTGAAGATTTGCGGATATTACTTTTTCAGGAATTTTAATTGAAATACCACTTCTTTTTATTTTTAATTTTTCAATCAAATAATAGGCAAACGTTTCAGCCATTTTTGTAAAATTTCTATCAATATTTGGATCGCAAGGAAAATGTTTCAGTTTTTGTTGTTCTTCAAAAGATTCTGGAGCATTTGAACTAAAAGTAGATTCAAAAGGAATCACTCTGATACGATTCCAAGTTGCTTCATCTGGACTCTTTAAAGTAGGCAATTTGTTACAAATTACAATCATTTTAAACATGGGTGTAAAATCTTCACCTTGTTCATACAATTGTCTAGCAAAGAGAGCATCATTTCCTGTTAAATGTTTTAAAATACCAACTTCAATTTGTTCATCAGAATTAAATTCTTCAAATACTCCCCATCGTACTCCATATTTTAATCTTGCCAATTCAGGATGTGCTCCTCCAGCTTGTATTTTTTTACCTGTTATTACGGTTGTAGGCAATTTGACAGCGTAAACACCCAACATTTTTTCAAAAAGTTTTTGAGTCACCGATTTTCCATTATTTCCAGTACCAGTCCAAAAAAGAGCGATTTTATCCTTGTTTCCACCAACAAATACTTCGCATACTTGAAAAACGAAATAATTTAAAACTTCAATGTCTGGAAATATACGATATAAGAAAAGTTCCAATTCTTGTAAATCTTCAATTAATGGTTTACGATATGATACAGGCATTTTTTTCGAAATGAAATCGTTTGGAAGACCATCTCTAAATTCTAAATTATCTAAATCATACACTCCATTTTGAAATGCAATAAGATTGCAATTGTTATCCATAAGCTGATAAACGTCAGAATAATGATATAAAAAAGCTGCTTGGTTAATTATATTTCTTTGACTGCTACCAGATTCTAATTTGTTAACCAAACTTCCAACCAATTTTTTTTCTTCTTTTTCCATTTCATTTACACGTCCCTTGTACCAATCACTCATATTAATTAATAATGGAATAAAATATAGTGTAGGGTCTTCTATATTTTTCCAAATGTGAGCGTCAAAAATAAACCATTTACGTTTAGAACAATATAAAAATTTGTCTGGGTACAACTCTAAAAATTCGTAAGCAATACGATATTCTGTAGTGGGAACAATATTATGACTTTGACATGTCTTCCATTCATACAAAACTCTGCTTGTACTTACAGGATCATCATGTCTGCATAAAAAAATTAAACTTCCCATTTTACGACTCACTTGTTTTACTTGCAAAGATTCCCACAATTTTTCACATGATTGAGGATCATACTTGGCAGATTTACTACTAAAATTATGAAAAATATTTAAAGCTGAATCATTCCCATTTCCAATGTTATATAATATTACCCCAATTTCCCACCATGTATTATAATCATAACTTCGTTTTACATCAATAACATCAAGTAATTTTTCAGCTAGTTGTAATTGAGGTAAATAACTTAAATCATCATTTACATCTCTTCGTATTGAAATGGATACATCTTTTTTTTTACCAATTACTTTAAATGTTTTTTTACCAACAGGATTAACGCTAAAAATTCTTGGCAACATTTCTTCCATTTTTTCAAAAATTAATTCATTTCCATTAACATTAAATACTTTAAAATTATATAATGCATCTTCTGTAGAAATTTCCATTCCGCTAGCGTTGACAGCGTACGAAACTTTAAATGGTTTTGATCCACGCATTTTACACGAACCATACATTAACCAAGGTTTACCGGCAATGTTATCGAGTTCAAAAATTGAATCATAATTTAATGATGGGAAAAGTTCATTTTTAAAATCTTCTACAGTAACAAAAATCTTTGGAAAATGTAAATGAAATCCATGTTTAAAAAATTCACCTTCAATTCTAATATTTTTTTCTAAAACGAAACAAATTAAATCTTCATCCTTTACGCCTACAATTTTAGCTTTCAAGACATTTTGAATATGATTAATTTGATTCAAAATATCTTCTCTGGAGTAAAGACACGACAAAGTGTCGAATTCTATTCTATTCTTTTTTAAATCTACATCTATTAAAATGGGAGATGTTGTACCAATTTTTTCAGCTAGAAAAAATTCGTCTCCCTTATTAAGTCTTCTTTGATAATCAGTATAAAAGGCATCTTTATTTTCAGCTGATAAATAATATTTACCTTTACATACATCTAAAACTACATGAGTATAGAAATCATCATTTCTTTGAAAATGTTTTTTAATCAAATCAAACATTTTGCGTTTTCTTAAAAACTAAATTAAAGGATTTTCAATTTTAGTATTTAAAATTAAATCAATCTGATTTCTAGCAAATTCAAGCTTTAGAGAAAAATATGATTCTGTAAGATTTGGATATATATCAACTAAAATATGGTTATCATAAAATTTTGGAATAGAATTTGTTTCACCTATGTAGTCTCTACCATCAATATTAAATGCCGCACAAAAATATAATTTTTTCAAAGACTTTGGAATTAAACTTTTGTGAATACAAATAGCTAGGACTGGTAAGTCATAGTTTTGCAAAAATCCGTAAATGTATGACAACATTTTTTACGATCTCAAATATAAATGATTGGAATACACAATGCTATTGTTGGAAACAAGGCACAAAGCTTTGCAAGCGTAGACGAATGGACGTCTGGAGGAATTCCAAATATAATAAAAACACCAGTCACTAGTATTCAAATACCAAGAAAAATAAGAGTGGGTCAAGACAATTTTTTACTGGATGCTAATGAAAATTCAAGCGATCGTTTACGTGACACAATTTTACCGTTTGCAAGAGGAGTCAACCCTATGGTGTCTGTTCAAATGCAAAATAGTGGGAACGTTTTCAAAAATTCTACCCAAACTTCTTTACCGTATAAATTGCAAGCTTTTAGACCTCCTATAGTAAAATTAGAAGACACACTACCTCTCAGTAGATTGCATAGATTACCAACTAAAGTTATCACTTTGCCTAAAATTAGTTCCAATGAAAAACCGTATCAAGAAATTTCAAAATTACAAACTTGTCCGTTAACTGTAGAATTTACTTCACATCAAATTTCTAAACCGGTAAAAAAGTATTATCAAGATATAAATTTAAATCATGCTAGAGTACAAACTCGCGAAAATGATATTCAGCAAAATTTAAAACGAAGAGAAAAAATTAATTTTGAAAATCCGAAAGTTTTCTTGACTGATCCGTTAAATATTAATGTTAAATCAAAAATCAGTCAATCAGTTATGCAAGCTATTGAAGAAAATTTAAATGCCGATAGATATATTACTGATAATACATCCATAAATGTTGAAACTAATAAAAATTATAATTTACATCAATTTCCAGAAATGATTACACAGTATGAATTGGATAAAATAATAATTCCCATTCATGTCACAGCTCAGAAAAATTATTTTTTGCACGATTTACTCGAAATGCCAGATCCTATTTTAAATAACAATCGTATTAACGTTGAATACATAAATAGTAAAATTTTACCAAAAAAGTATGAAACTTTTTCAGGACAAACAAATGGAAAGCGTATACAAATACCATTTAAAGTACACCAAACAAATATAGGGTTTGAAACAAATCATCAAGAACATATAACCAAGCATAATCCAATTCAAGTAAGTACTCGAAAAAATATGACGGTAGAAAAAGATATTTCTATGAAACGAATATTACCAACAACAAGAGATAGAGCAGTTAGTAGACATGGATATTTTGTTGGTTAAATTAAATTTTCAGTAAAGGTGACCACCCCCAATGTTTTCCTGCAAATGTCATAGATTGAAAATGACCATTCAAATGTGCAATCCAAGAAATTATCGAAGAACCAGGACAACCTTGATGATATAAATATTTTAATGCATCAAAATTTTCAACATCATTCATGACACAGTAGAGTGCATGTGATTCTGTAAATTCACCATCATATAAACGAAGCATGTGCATATCTCCTCTGTATAAAGCAATAGTTAACGAATTTGTTGTTTTACCAATTATTTCTGGATTACTATAATCCAAAGAAATGTCAAAATATCTATTTTTATATAAATATGTTTGCGTTTCTATTGTAAGAGGGCAGCCATGTTGAAGACAATATTTAAGAAGGTTGTATTTTTTATATTTAGCTAATTTTTCTGGTAGGGAACAACTCCATCCAAAATTTTCGGCGCAAGATAAAATGCATCTTGGATGAGCCTGCGCTGTTAGAAAACTAATTCCAGGAACTTTATATTCTATTAATAGATTGAAACAACTTAAATGCCCCCATCTAGCGCTCTGATTTAAACATTTTTCGTCAATTTCAGTTTTCATTTCTAATAAAAATTGTAGGCATTCAAAACTTCCATATCTTGACGCCAGCTTCGTGTGTTCTTTTTTTAAAACCTTTGCTGTTTGAAAACTGATCCATTTCTTTAGACATGCTAAATGATTATATCTAACGGATTCTTTAATTCTGCGAGATGGTCTTTTTGTGTGTAAACAGCAAGATTGTGGTTTGATGAAGAAATTATTAATTTCTTCAGGACAAATTTTCAATACTATACAACACAAATGTTTTAAAGTATACATTGAAAAATAAATGATTCTATCGTACTCGTAATATCACTATTATTCAGTGTTTTAATTGGACTATTTTTATTGAAAATGTCTTTAAAAAAATCAAAAGTTTCTCCATCAAAACCTGATGTAATTGTACCTTCCTCTTTACCCACCAGTTCAAATCCAATTCCTATTGTTTCAAATGTAATGCAAGTATCAAATACAATAACTGAAAATCCTTTTATTCCACAACCACTTCCTATACCTATTCCTGCTCCTATTTACGCTTCGTATAACGAAGATTCGTGTGGACAAGTTCAAGCGGAGACAATATCAGTATTTATAATTAGAGGTACTTTAGCATATTTAGGTAAATGGCCGTGGATGGTAGGTATAGAAACAAAAACGGGAGGTTTTTGTGGAGGTAGTTTAATTTCCAATCAACATGTATTAACAGCAGCTCATTGTCAAATTCCGGTTGGTAGTATTGTTACATTAGGACAATTTGATAGATCAAAATCAGAACCGTCTGCAGTGAAAAGAACAGTGATTAGAACATCCATTCATGAAAATTATAATAAAGAAAATTTTTCAAATGATATTTCTGTATTATTGCTTGATTTACCAGTAGTTTATAATAGATATATTTCTCCGATATGTTTATCAGAAACAGATATTAATATAGCTGACGTACCACTTACTGTTATAGGGTGGGGTGTTACTGAATTTGGAACAGTGTCAAATCCTCTTTTAGAGACAATTGTATATAAAACTAATAATTGTGATTTTTCAATAGATTCAGATAAACAATATTGTTGTGGGTCTCCAAAAACAAGCAGCGGAGTGTGTTTTGGAGATTCAGGAGGACCGCTAATGTATAAAAATGGTAAAAAATGGACTCAGGTAGGTTTAGTTTCTTTCGGACAAGGATCTTGTAGCACAGATTTAGCGTCAGTATATACAAAAGTAGTTACCTATTTGCCGTGGATTCAAAGTAAATTAAATAAATGACAACAACGTGTTTAGCTATTCCATCGTCTGAAAAAGCATATTTTTTTGGATCAAGTACTATCATCGGCCTTGTTGTGTGGAAAACATTAACAAACGAAAAATTTATCCCATTTACTATGAAATGGATTGTTGCATCAATTATGGTTTATTATGCATATGTAGGTGTTCAAAATAAGAGTTAAAATTTAAATTGTGTGATTTGAAATTAAATTGTGTAATTTTAATCAGAACTTGAAAGTTATTAAAATCATGGAATTAATTAAATTAGATAACATTTCATCCTATAAATTTGGGGTTGTTGAAAAAGAAGAAACTGATGGTTTAAAAGAAAATGAAGAAAATGTATTACAATGTAATAATAAACTATATATTTTAACAGAAAATGATGAAATAGATTTAATTACAATTAAATCTTTAAATAATTCTGTTTTTGAACTTGATAGCGATTTAGAAGTAGAATTAAATGCAAATATATTATATTACTTAAAATGTAAGAAATTCTACAATTCACCAGAATTTACAATAAAAAAATATAAGAAGTTAAAAAATATTACTAATCTTAAATGCGGAATTAACCAATTTAAATTTTCTAAAGAAAGATTTTACGATATATTTTCATCTTACATTGAAAACAAAAATGTTTTATTAAGTTATTGGATTTTTCCACAGATTAATATTAACAAATTTCTTAAAAATATTAGAATTCCATACAAGTTAATTTTTGAAAAAAATAAACATTTTTTTAATTTAGATTTAGAAAAGATTTGTTTATCTACAAATAGTATACTATTTTCTAATTTTAAAAACATAAATCTAAAAATTCAAACACTATCAGAATCATTTCATACATCTGCCGACGGGGGTTTTGTAACAATGAACAAAGCGTACCAAGAAGTTAAAGTTAAAACAACCATGACTGAAAAATGTTGTTACATTGTTTTTAATCCAAAATTACCTTCAACTAAAATTTTAGATTTAAAAGATCTTTCTATAATTTTTCCTATAAATGAGACAACTGATGAAACTTTTACCATTGAATTGTAATTAATTCAAATTAAAATTTTAATTTGAATTAAATTTGATAATAAAAATATAGAAAAAGTAAGTAAAGGAATTAAAAAAATTTCACAATTTAATAAAATGCTCTGTCATCAAGATGACTTTATAAGAGGTAAAAAAAAGAAATGTGTTTTTTACTTATCTAATGGATTTTGTAAAAATTACTTAAATTGTCAATTTTATCATCCACCTCCTTGCAAATTTAAAGATAGGTGTAAATTCAAGGATACAACATGTCGGTTTTTTCATAAAAATCCCTATAAAATTGATCAATACACGTTTCCTTCGTTAAATGGTATGACAGAACAACAGGTAAACGATACATCTTTAATAATGTCATTCAAAGATGTATGCGAACATTTAGACAATGGTAAAATGTTTTTTAATATAGAAGAAGATGTTGACTACGAAAAAATTTTTCAAAAAATAAAAAATTGTTTAGATACTAAAACAGCAAATACATTTATATTCAATTCAACAACGAATGCAACAAGTTAAAAGCGTCAATAACACATTCGTTTCCATTTTTATTTTTATAGATAGGAACGCTGCCTAATAAATTATCAATATTTGGATATTGTAAAGAAACATGTTTATGTGGTTCTAAACGATAAATAATTCCTTGTTTTTTGAAGAAAATATTAAAATGTAATTTTTTTCCATTAATACAAATCCCTGCCGGCATCATATGATTTTCTGGAAAATCCTTAGGAAATGTTGAAAATGGAAAAAGATAGAGTTTTTCTTTCAACAACTCTTTCTTTGGAAAGAAATTGAAGATTCCAACTGAATTTCCAATTTTTTGGCATTCTCTCTCTATTTGTTCAATGGATTGCATGGATGTGAGTAGACAAATGTTGGAGGCACGGGGACATGTAATATGTTATTTTAGTAATGAACTAATAACTGCAAAAACTGTTACAGGAGAAAATGTAATTGTTCGATATTTTCCGAATCAAAAATTTAGCGTTAACATGTTGAGTAATATTTTAGATGAATATAAAAATCAATCTTTTGCTGAATTTATTATAATATGTGAATCAATTATGAAAAAAAATCAAGAAAAAGCTGAAAATAATAATTTAGAAATTTTTACTGAAGATGAATTAAGATTTAATATATTAAATCATATTTTACAACCTAAATTTAAACGACTTCAAACGGATTTAAAAATTCCAAAGAATTTACCACAAATGAAAGAATCAGACGCAGTTGCGAAATTTTTAAAATTTAAAGAAGGTGATGTAATTCAAATTGAAAATAAAAATGCTACTTCTTATAGAATAGTAGTATCTGGATAAAATTTCCAAACATGTAAAATGTTTTGAAATCTCTAACTAACCGTAACCAATATATATTTTAAAATTTCAATCATTTTCAAAAGTTCTTTGTCATCGCTATTTCCAGTGAATGGAAAAATGTTAATACATTGATTTTTTTGATTCAAACACACTTCCTTTAAATCATCTATTAGAATTGTATTTTTTATTGAAATGTTTGGTATTTTGAGTACTTGTGTTAATAATCTAAGATCTTTTAAGGTTCCATATTGTTTCATACTTGTTTTACAATGTGTGTCGTGCAACAGATAATTTAGTTTTCTTTCAGAATTGGTTATAAAAGTATCAATAACCCAGATTGCATATTTTTCTGTGGCTGCAGTCCATATAGAAACATTAAAATTTTTAAAAACAAAATCTAGAAATTCTTGCAGATATGGACGAGGCATGCATATCATTTGTTTGTTTTTACGAGAAGTATAAATAAGTGTATTATCCAAATCTAAAAAAAGGTTCATTTATTGTCCATATTAGTTCATTTAAAATAACTACGGTTGATAACATTTAACATTGTCAAATTTTGTAACAGCGTTACAATTTTCAGATTTATCATCATACATAATTATTGGATTAGAAGGATATTTTAATTTTATTTCCTTCATTTGGTCGTATTTTACATCTGGATCTGACCGTATGTCATTGGGGAGTCTAAAAAGAGTCAACGCTGGTTTCAGACCAATTTTTGAAATCCATTTCAAAGTATCTGATTTATACTTGTCATTTCTAGCTGTAGCAATAATTAGAATTTCAGCAGATTTAGCTTTTTCCAACATTATTGGATTTGGTTTAAGATCTAGTAGCGGCACTCCATTATTACCCTCGGCATTTGCCAAAGTTTTATCTATATCAAAAACGAAAACAGTTTTTGGTGTTGCTGGTACTATAGGCGAAGGTGTAGATGGTGGTGTCATCGGAATTGGTATTGCTGGTATAACAATGGGAGATGGTGGTGGAATTGGAGATGGTGGTGGAATTGGAGATGGTGGTGGAGGTAATGATATCGGGGTAGAAGGTATTTTTATGCGACTGACAAAATATATTGTAAATGAAACAACCAAAAGTACAATAACTAAAGCTACATATTTGCTATTCATTTTATTTTAAAAGATTTGGTTTATTAATCGGTCATTTCTATTACCCATATTGGTAGTAAAGCAGGTCTATATCCAATTCCTATTCTTTTTAGCGACGAATCTGTTAAAGCTGGGTTTTGTTGTAAAATCCCATTTACTACCGATTCTACATTTCCAGGAAAATACCATTCCATTTCTTGCACTTTAGTAAAAGTATAATTATTATCCTTAGCTCTTTGTGTAAAATTTCTATTTTTAGAATCTGTAAATCTCAATCTATACTTATTTACATATTGATCATCTGCAAATTCTTGAGCCATCTTTTGCAAGATTGGATCCATTACTAGAGGTGAACGTTTTGTATTAAGAAGTTTAAACAAATTCATAACTTCTTCTAATGTATTTGGTACTGGTCCTGGATTTGGTACTGGTCCTGGATTTGGTACTGGTCCTGGATTTGGTACTGGTCTCGGATTTGGACCAGGAATTGGAGTGGGTCTATGATTGGGAACTGGCATATCTGGTCCAACAATCGGTATTGGAACTGGTAATGGTGGAGAAATTGGTGGTACAGGCAATGATATTGGTATAGAAGGTGTTGTCACTAGTTTCGCACGACTGATAAAATATATTGTAACCGAAGCAACTAAAAGTACAATAACTAAAGCTACATATTTGCTATTCATTTATTGTTTTACATTTGCCCAAGATAAATTTCTTCGGCTCTTAAAAGTCGGTCGTCTGGAACTGTTGATGCTATAGCTGAATTAATACTAGTACCAAATCCAATTTTTTGATTATATGGTTCAATCATCATCGGTTGTTGAATGTATTCAGGTCCAGATTTTTCATCGTACAAATCACCAGTTAAACCATAAGGATTCAAAGCAATATATGTATAATAACGTGGTCTACTGATTTGATTTTCAACCAAAATCCTATCTGTGGCGCTATGACAACCAGGAGATTTGGTGTAAAACGAATCTGGACTAACTTGTCGTCCTACTAGATCATTACCTGCCCAATTAAAACACGTTTTAAATTCTCCAGATCCAATATATCTTTCAGATTCCAACCTAGGAGCAGCCCCTACATTAACTTTAAAAGTTTTAATCGCTGATTCTAAAGATGTAGTCATTTATTTTTAAAATTTCATAGATAATATTTCTTTGTTTCTACGATTATAAATCTTGGGTTTTGGAAACCAAACCATATCTGGTTGATAAATAGAATTCCATACAGACATTGGATCTTGTACAATCTGAACATCGTCTATAATATTAGATATAATAATTTGTATGGCTTCTGAAATAATATTTTCTTTGGAATAAAATTGATCTGGAATTTCATCGTCTAATAAACATCTAGTATGAATATCACCTGTTTTAGGACGCATATTTTTTGTTAGACTTGACAATAGGTAAAAAATTTTTTCAGAAGGAATCAAAACATTAATTTCAAATCGATTCGATATATATTTTTTTACATAATGTTGAATTTTATGAATATCTCGACCATTCCACATGTTAAAGTACGGGTCCCATAGCACACAATTTGTATTCATGTTGTTTTATACTTGTCTAAAAGTTTAGAATTGTCACAGTGTATATAACCATGCTACGGTTCAAACACACAATACAGACTATCGTCGCCTTTATACCAGTAAGTTGCCCGTTTTACATAATTTTATAATAAAACTAAATACGTAAATATTTTTAAGTGAAATTTTCAGATTTCGTTGTCGAGTTGCTTCATCGTTTCCATGACGTCTTGATTGTCGATCGACATATCATTTTGTCTTACGATGATTTTGAATGGATGACGCAAACAGCTTCCAGTTATAATATAGAAGTCTATCGTTTCCATTTCACAACGTTACCAGAATATTATGTAAATTTCAATGCTTGTATTGACTGCAATGATATTATCGATCCTCAAAACACAAGTCCATTGTGTTGTAAAACGTTTTGTCCAAATAAAAATTAAAGTTCAATCATTTTAAACATACTCAATTGAGGAGTAACGCTTTTTGCCAAACCTATAGCGTTAGTGATGGACAGTCCTACTTGGTCACCTTGCATCAATCTGGCGACAGTGGATACGTGCAAAAAAATGGAATCGTTATCGCCAACGCCTGCAATGCTTGAACCGGTGACGAAACGAAAACCGTCTAGGTACGTACCGTTAGCAAACATTTCCAATTGAATCCATCTATCGGCGCTGGCTTGAGCTGTTGGACCCACTCTCACAGTAGCAGTGAGAAAATAATAACCGGTACGAACGACGACGGCTTTGGTACCATTCCACATGGAAAACGAATCAACCATGGCTACGCCTGTCAAGGGGATTGCGCTAGTCAGAGGTAAAGCGACATTATTTAAAAATACGAGCAGGTATACTTTTGGTCGAACCGAAGTGTACAAGACTGTGGCACTAGGGGCGCTAGCGTCATCAACTTTGAATCCAGAATCTTGATATTGGCCCAAGGCATCAATACTTGCTAAATCACCTGCAACACCTGGAAGGACTTTATCAGCT
>Ga0209668_10000210_pt1 | contig 24992 bp, 25 predicted proteins | sample FrelakmetPLP11PL_FD_187150 | JGI IMG/M metagenome (GOLD analysis project Ga0209668, IMG submission 187150) | Freshwater lake sediment microbial communities from the University of Notre Dame, USA, for methane emissions studies - PLP11 PL (SPAdes)... | ecosystem: Environmental > Aquatic >...
TATTGACAATATGGACGATGACACCTGCTTCACGGAGCGCCATCACCGCATGAACCGTGCAGTAATCAAATTCTATTCCCTGCCCAATCCGGATGGGGCCGGAACCAATAATAAGCACTTTCTGTTTATTATCCGGAATAATCTCGCTCTCAGTATCCCATGTCGAATAGAAATAGGGTGTTGTTGCAGGGAATTCTGCAGCACAGGTGTCGACCATCTTGTAGGTAGGGGTACCGGTAATTTTTTCTATCTCTTTCCAGCTCTTCCCGGTCAGTTCTTTGAGTTCGAGATTTGAGAACCCATACTTTTTGGCAGACCTGATATCCTCGATGCTTGCATTGACTGCCAGGTCCTGCTCAATCTTAACAATATTTTTGATCTTTTCAAGGAAAAACGGGGTGATTTTCGTGAGATTGAAAATTTCTTCCACGGTGAAACCCTGGCGGAATGCATCGAAAAGGCATGCAAAACGTTCATCAGTCGGGCGGGAGAGGATCATCCTGATCTCGCTCGGACTCGTGTGAATCGTTACATCGGTATCAACCGACCTGAGCGCTTTTTTAAAGGCTTCTTCCAGTGTCCGGCCGATTGACATTACTTCCCCGGTACTTTTCATCGCAGTGGTGAGGGTCCTGTCTGCACTCTTAAACTTATCAAACGGCCACCTTGGAACCTTGACAACGACATAATCTATTGACGGTTCAAATGAGGCCATCGTACATCCGGTGACACTGTTCTTAATTTCATCAAGACGGAGACCAATTGCAATTTTTGCTGCCACGCGGGCGATAGGGTACCCTGTAGCCTTCGAGGCTAGAGCAGATGAACGTGAAACCCTGGGATTTACTTCAATTACCCGGTAATCACCTTCCTTAAATGCAAACTGGATATTACAGCCGCCCTGGACATTGAGTGCACGGATGATCTTTATTGCTGCAGACCGCATCATCTGGAATTCATCATCCCTGAGCGTTAGGATCGGGGCAACGACAACACTTTCTCCCGTATGAATGCCCATCGGGTCAACATTCTCCATCCCACAAATGATAATACACGTATCGGATGCGTCCCTCATGACTTCAAATTCAATTTCCTTCCATCCCTGGACACTCTGTTCAATAAGTACCTGGTGAATTCTTGAACGGGTCAATCCAAGTTCTGTAATCCGGAGGAGTTCTTCCTTTGTCTGTGCAATGCCACCACCCGCACCCCCAAGGGTATAGGCTGGCCGGATAATTGCCGGGAGTCCTACGCATTTTAATGCTTCATCGATCTGCCTGATATCGTTGAGAATATAGCTGATGGGAACGGGTTCACCGATATTTTTCATCAGTTCCCTGAATTTTTCGCGGTCTTCTCCCTGGTAAATCGCTTCAAGGGGAGTCCCGAGGATTTCGACACCCTTTAATGCCCCCCGTTCGGCCAGTTCCGCTGTCATATTCAGCCCGGTCTGCCCACCCATCCCCGAAAGAATTCCATCAGGTCGCTCTTTTTCTATGATTTTTGCAATGATATCTGCCCTGAGTGGCTCAATGTAGATCTCATCCGCCATATCTGGGTCTGTCTGAATAGTGGCCGGGTTGGAATTTACAAGGACTACCTTTACCCCTTCTTCACGCAGGGCCCGGCAGGCCTGGGAGCCGGAAAAGTCAAATTCGGCTGCCTGTCCTATTTGGATTGGCCCTGAACCTATCAGGAGTACTTTTTTAATGTGCGGAAGCCTGGGCATCAGGAGATCCTCCTGAACATTGAATCAAAAAAATATGCCTCTGTATCCCGCGGGCCTCCATGCGCTTCAGGATGGAACTGCACGGTCGTGACGTTGAGATCCGGGTTCGTAAACCCTTCCAGTGTCCCGTCATTCACATTTTCAAAGGAGACCCTGCACCCTTCAGGAAGGGTATCTGCAGCAACGGCGTACCCATGGTTCTGGGTCGTGATAAATATCTTCCCGTCAGCATTCCTGACCGGCTGGTTTGTCCCCCGGTGCCCGAATTTCATTTTGTAAGTTTCCGCTCCAAGGGCAAGGCCACAGACCTGGTTACCCATGCAAATCCCGAAAATTGGAAGGTGACCCGAAAGTTCCTTCACACACTGGATCGCATGGGTTGCATGGACAGGGTCACCGGGTCCGTTGCTGATAAAAAGTGCATCAGGTTTGCATTCAAGAATATCAGAGGCACGGGCATTATACGGGTATACATGCACATCCGCATCGCGTTTCCGGAGACTGATCACCATATTTTTCTTTATACCGAGGTCAATAACCGCAATCCGCTTCCCACGCCCTTCCACGTGGTAGGTTTTTTTACAGGAGACCATTGGGATGAGGTCTTCATCTGAAATCTGCGGGGCAGTCATTGCACGCTCCACCGCATATTCACCATTACTATCCCCTACAACAAGGGCCGCCCTGAGCGTGCCCATAACACGCGTTTTAATGGTGAGCATTCGTGTATCAATACCACTCATCCCGAGCAGGCCATTGTCCTCAAAATAGCGGAGCATTGGTATACCCGTGGATGGTTCAGCACATATTTCACGGGCAATGCAACCAAGGGCCCATGGTTTTCTGGCCTGGAAATTTTGTACGTCTACGCCATAATTTCCGATGAGTGGATAGGTGAAAAGCAGCATTTGTCCAAAATAGCTCGGATCTGTAAGGGCTTCCATGTAACCGGTCATCTGGGTTGAAAAAACGAGTTCTCCCCTGCACTCTCCCTCAACCCCGAATCCTTCACCAGTCACATATGTGCCATCTTCCAGACCAAGAACTGCCTTCATGATTTCCATATTTAATGTGTCCGGCAACTTATTAACGATGTTGCAAAAGTTCAACAAACCATTGGGGCAGAGCGTCTGAATTCTTTTTATACACCCCGTCAGGTATTTTCTTAACAATAATATTATGAAAAAAGATAAAAAATGGGGTTTTTCCCCTGTATAGACCAGTTTTCCTGGTAATATTGAGATCAGTAGGTAGTTACACCTGACTGGTAGCCAATGTCCTTGATGAACGAATTAATACTTCCACTCGCAGAGGTGCTTTCCTGGTACTGGAGATCAGTAGCCTTGTTAAAGCTTTCATCTCTTCCTCCCTGCAGGTGGACCCGCATATACGCGGAGACGAACCCTCGTGCCGGGACAACCCCGTTGGCCGTAGTGATCCCGTGGGCATTAATGTGATAATTCAATGCGACGGGTATATCTCCGGATGCGAGAACAGTCCGGCTGGATGCCTGTGTCGCAAGTGAAATATATTCGCTGTCAACGTGACTACCTGCCTCTATGATATTACAGAACGCCGGGAGTACGCTGCTTCCGCCTGCACCGAATGGACAGAGGAACTGGCCTGCTGCAGATGTTGGATTACCAGAAGTGCTGATCAACAGGCTCTCGTCAGAGACCATTCTGCCGCCATCCTGTCCCTCAAATGTAATTATACGTGAGGACTGGACATTACTCTGTCCCTGGAGCTGGTTGCCGGTATTTATACTGAAATCTTTCGAATATACCGTATGACCGTTCACAGCATTTGTGTTTTCAGAATAGACGGTGGTCTGGACTGAATCGCTGCTGGATGTCCACGCAAGCTCGACATTATTACTCGCCATACCGACAACATCAATAAATGTAGTGGTGGTGATGCCCTGGATTTCATTGGTCTGATTTACTCCGTCCGCCATCGTTGTGGTGCTAAAGATCGTGAGCACCATGACAACAGAGAGAATTAACAGTACGTTTTTTCTGATTTTCATTAACTCCTCCCGCAATACTTCATATTTGGAGATCATTATCATAAATTCGGGAGGAGTGCATATATAATTTCCATATCCGCCAGCAAATTATTAGAGATTGTGCCAGGTTTCATTTATTTCAGGCTCTTTTTTTCAACCTAAATTGTGGCATACAGGAAGAATACTAGCAACCTGGTACCTGGTGATTGGAAAGGATCACCGCAGGTCCAATTAATGGGATTTTAGGAGGTGTCAATCACGGTCAATAATTCATTTATCCCTGCCAGAGTTCTCTGCGAACTATTAACCTATTCGGTTGCTCTATCCGGTATATCAAATAATAAACCTGTTCCAGGCGATTAATTCTGCGGGAAATTCTATAAGCGTGTCAGGATGAGAATATTTTGCAGGAAAGAAAGATTAAAAACCACAGAAATCAAAAAAAGTTCTATGGCAGTTCCAAAAAAAATATTTTTCACACGTGGGTTCGGTGTGCATAAAGACCGCCTTGCTTCATTTGAGCTGGCCCTTCGAAAAGCAGGCATAGAAAAATGTAACCTCGTCTACGTGTCATCAATTTTTCCACCGAACTGTAAACAGCTCTCGGTTGAAGAAGGTCTGCAACTCCTCCAGGCAGGCGAAATCACCTATGTTGTTATGGCAAAAAATGAGACAAATGAGCCAAACCGCTTAATATCTGCAGCAATAGGTCTTGCGCTCCCTAAAGATACACAGGAATACGGGTATCTCTCTGAACACCACGCATATGGAGAGACTTCAGAACAGACCGGTGAATATGCAGAAGACCTTGCGGCAACCATGCTTGCGACAACATTCGGTATAGAGTTTGATATTAACCAGGCATGGCAGGAACGGGAACAGATCTATATGGCAAGCGGAAAAATATTCAGGACGACCCATATCTGCCAGTCCGCACAAGGCGAGAAAAGCGGGCTGTGGACGACGGTTATTGCAGCTGCTGTATTTATAATGTAATAATTTCTGATAAAGGAAGGTCACCGGGAAAATCCCTCAATATTTTTTGGTAAATTGTGATTTCACCGGAATGGAACTCTATAATTCGCTCAACGTCCCATCGCCCTTTTTGATGACCAGTTTGCCATTTTCCTTTGGATAATAGAAAATTGTGCGACCAACAGATCCGCCGACATCTTCACCTTTGATTGGAATTTTCTGGTCCTTTAATAACTTCCTGATTACCTCAACGTTACGATCGCCGATATTTAAGTTTCCTGAAAACGTCTTGAACATGGCCGAACCGCCGGCAATCTTTGCAATCAGGTTGGCAGGGGAGCTACCAATCTGGGTTAATTCTTTTATCAGGACATCTATTGCAGTATCCGCATATTTTCCCGGCCGGTCTGTTTTTCCCTGTGATGACGGAAGCATAATATGAACAAGAGCCCCGGTACCCGTCTGCCGGTCATGAATAACCAGGCCTACACATGAACCGAGCCCGATTGATGCCATTGGCATCGAGCCTACCTTGTACTCACCGATACCGATTATAACCGTATCATTTCCCGTAGGCATTACACTCATGGTATCTTATTTCCTTTCAGGCAGGTGGATTGAGAAGTTCCTCAAGCCTTCGGATAATATCCTCAAGCATGGGATGGTTCGGAAACAGGAAGATACTGCTCTGGATATTATGGGCATCACTCACCAGCGCTGTTTTGAACAGCACGATCTCATCAATGTCTTCTGTATCCTGTGATGCAATGATACTTTCAATTGCTGCATGAGGCATATCAATAACCAGCTGTGGCGGAGAGGGTAACATGATGATGTTTAAAAGCTCCGCAGTGCCATCCAGGAATGCAGAGACCATAATATTCCCTACCTCAAGCAGGGCACTCTCGTCCATCTCGTCGAGTTCCCGGTTAACATCCGTTAATCCAAGCATGGCATTCGTGAGTCGGATTACAGAGGTTTTTGGGATATATAAAAGGAGATAGCCTCCATGTTTAACTTCGCCATTCACTTGGAACAATACAAGAGCTGCGATTTCATCACCTACATATTTGTAGATTTCTGAAATATCGATCACTTTGATTTCCGGCACACTCATCGAAATGTTTGCTGAAAGCATCGTGGAAAGGGTTGTTGCTGCGTGGGCTGCCCCGATATTCCCAAGTTCCTGAAGTGCATCTCTCTGTATATGTGTCAGTTTCATATCAGCTCTCCTTCACAATTGCATTTACATCAAGCACGGGCACCACTTCCCCATCGCCGGGAATTGTAATCCCACTTATTCCCCGGCACCCTCCGATCATCGAACTCAGGGGTTTAATAACAACCTCCTGCTGACCTTCAATCATATCTACTGCAATCGTACGCTTCTTGTTCTGGTGCTGGAGTACCACAAGGATCTCGGTCTGGTCAGACTTCCCGAACATATCGTCAAGCCTGTCAAGGGGTATCACTTCATCCCTCATCATTATTGCTTCCTGTGTACCGATATGATGGATCTTACTCACAGAAAGACCAGCAACCTCAACAACATTGTTCACCGGGATCGCACAGCGACGGCCATTTATCCGGACCATGATTACATTCACGATTGCCATCGTCGGGGGAAGTACCAGTTCAAATCGTGACCCTTTCCCGGGAGAAGACTCTACCTTAATAGTCCCTTTCAGGTTGTCTATGGCAGTCCTGACAACATCCAGACCCACACCTCTGCCACTTACATCGGTGATCTTTTCAGCGGTTGAGAAGCCGGGCAGGAACAGGAGGTCATATACCGCTTCATCGGTCATTTCCACGGCCTGCAGTTCAGTTATCAATCCGCGTTCAATTGCCTTTTTGGCTACTTTCTCGCGGTTAATTCCGGCCCCGTCATCCTCAATAACAATAACAACATTGTCACGATCGCGGCTTGCTATCAGGTTCAACTTCCCTTTACCCGGCTTCCCTGATTTCATCCGGATTTCCGGCTTTTCGATCCCGTGATCAACCCCGTTCCGGATAAGGTGCAGTAAGGGGTCGTTAAGTCCGTCCATGATACTGCGGTCAAGTTCTGTATCGCCCCCTTCAATAGTAAATTCAACCTCTTTCTCCTCCTTGTGGGCCAGGTCGCGGACCGTCCGAGGGAACCGGTTAAAAATATGGGACAAGGGGATCATCCTGATATTCATCATCAGGTTCTGCAGGTCCGATACCGATCGGCCAACCATGTTGAGGGTCTCATCCAGTTCTTTTATCTGGAATTTCCGGGCAATCTGTGCCAGTCTTCCCCGGTTGATAACAAGGTCTTCTATCAGGTTCATCATCTGGTCAAGGCGGGTAATATCTACACGGATATTCTTGACTTCCCTGCTTTTATCGACTCGCTCCTCCTTAACCAGTTTTGAGATACCGGGTGAATGGTCCATTCCGGCGCCCATGATATCTGGCAGGGTTAACGGTTTGATCACACCTGTTGAACCTGTTGCTGCTTTTTCAGCAGACAGATTAATATCATGTCCGAACAGGACTTCCTTTACATCAGAAACAGATGCAGCTGTTTTTAACGCATCTATCCCGGCATCGCTCCGGATAACAAGCCTGATTGTACCATCAAATACGCCATCTTCAACAATTGCCCGTTCAGGAATACACTGGATAATCGTTCCGAATTGGTCGAGGTTCTGGAGGAGTAACATCCCCCTGAGATTCCGGCTGTCACAATCATCCCTGAGCCGTATCAACATCTGGTACTGCCCCTCCTCCTCTTCCAGCAGGGCTTCACCAACGTTTTGTGTGGAGAAGTCACCTGCAATATTTTCTGGTTGCGGGGAGCCTGAATTTTTTCCTCCGGTTGTATTCTGACCTGCTTTCCAGTCAAGGAGTGCCTGTACCCGCTCTTCCAGGTGATCAAGCGTTCCTGGCCCGTCGGACTCAATATCATCAAGCATCAGTTCAATATCATCTGAGGCTGCAAGGAGAAGGTCAACGAGGTCCTGGTGGACTTCCAGCTGGCCACTCCTGATAAGTTGGAACACGTCCTCCATCGCGTGACATACCCGCTCCATGTGTTTGAACCCCATCGTTGCTGACATGCCCTTGAGAGAATGAGCGGAACGGAAAATTTCAGCGATCGCAGCTTCATCGGGCCCGTTCTCCAGTACCAGGAGATTTTTCACAATAGTTTCGTGATTTTCCCTCGATTCTGCGATATAGAGTGCCCGGTAGGCATCCATTTCTGACATGTTAACCCCCCATGGATTTGACAACCCGTGTAATCTCACCGGCCATCGAACGAAGCGGCAATACAGAGTCCACGCAGTTGAGTTTAAGAGCCGAACGGGCCATTCCATACACAAGACAGTCCGATTCTCGGCAGACCATCGTCGTCCCACCATGCTGTTTCACAGCAAGGGTACCTTCCCCACCATCACTTCCCATTCCTGACAAGATTGTTGAAACAGTAAGGGGGCCAAAAGCAGAGGCTGCAGAGGAAAAAGTCTTATCTGCAGCAGGTCGTACACTGTGTTCAGGTGGGGCCCGTGAATGGATTACCCTCCCACCTTTTACTCCTGATGGTGAGATCATGCTGGAAATTACGGTATGATACCCGGCCATGGATACATAAACCTGACCACTTGAGAGGACATCGCCATTTTCAGTCTCTTTTACAGGCATTGGGGAGAGCCGGTTGAGCCGTGCTGCAAGGGCTGCAGTGAATCCACCTTCAGGCATGTGCTGGGTGATCATGATAGCAGCGGGTAAACTCGTCGTGAACGATGAAAGGAGGACATCAAGCATCGGGGGACCTCCGGCCGAGGAACCGATCAACACGATTTTATTTGCAATTTCAGCAGAGGGGTCTGTTTTTCTGGATACATAGGCAATATTCACCAGGTTTTTTACCTTGGTTATAAGTTCCTGGGATATGCCCCGTGTGCGCGCAAGGTCCTTCGGTTTCAGCATAAAGTCATCAGCACCGTATGCCATCGCCTTTTTGGTCATCAGGGCACCCTGGGAGGTGAGCGAGCTGAGCATCAGTGTTTTTGGCTGGTGCTCCATTGTTGCTTTTCGCTTGAGCACTTCGATACCATCCATCTTCGGCATCTCGATATCCAGCGTAACGACATCCGGTTTTAGCTCATTTATCTTCATCAGCCCGTCTTCACCATTTGTGGCTACACCGACTACCTCGATTTCCGGATCTTTTCGAAGCATGTCAGTGATGATTGTGCGCATAAAGAGCGAATCATCGACCACAAGAACACGGATCATCGTCACGATCCAAGCACGTTTTTAATCTCTTCGAGCACTTTTGGTGCCTGGAATGGTTTAACAACATAGCCTCTTGCACCACTTTTTATAGCCAGCTTCACCATCTGCTCCTGTCCGACTGCCGTACACATGATAACCCTTGCATTCGGGTCCAGGGCCTTTATTGCCTTTAACGCCTCGATCCCGTTCATTTTCGGCATAACTACGTCCATTGTGACGAGGTCAGGTTTCAGCTCCTTGTACTTCTCGATGGCCTCATCCCCGTCACCGGCTTCACCGACGATCGCATGGCCACCAGAAAACAGGATGTTTTTAAGAAGGGTCCTCATAAAAAGTGTATCATCAACGATCAGAATTCTCCCCATGTGTAATCACATCACCTCTTTGTCCGGCACTTATATGTACTTAATGCTGATTTGTCATGTCAATTTGTTAAGGGGTTGGAGGTTTAACCGCATCCGAGATGAACCGGACTCCCTTTGGGGTGAGTTGGACTTCTCTCCTTGTGAACATCACTTCGACGACTCCCAGTTTTAATAGTTTATCGAATATCTGGTCGAGTTCATTATGCGGGATATTCAGCATATTTTCAATTGCATGAGAATCCATTCCACTGTAGACGAGCATCCCCACCTGCGCAGCAAGCGGGTCAAGTTCATCACCCTTCATGTCCATCTCCTTGGTGGCATCTTTCAAAAAATTAAGGAGGATCTGAAGTGTAGAGAGCGGGCAAAGAACGAAACTTGTGACGACATCCCCCATTTCAAGATGATCGATTTTAATGACATCCACTTGTTTCTTCTGGAGATCACGCTGCGTCATTTCAATACCGGCAACCTCCGCAATTGGGACACAAACCTGCTTGTTCTGGCTAACAAACCAGATCCCGGTCTTTAGAACTGCAACAGCTCCTTTCTCCCATTGTGCATCAGTGACCATGACACCCCCCCGGACTGCAGGGGACATGAAATACGCACTCAGGCGGTACGCACTGCAGGACATGATGATCATGCGTTTTAAGACCTGCAATGCTTTTGGGACCGTGGCAACACGGTAAATTTTTTCAGGGTTCCCTTTTACCGTGATGAGAAGGACACTTTTTTTCTCTTCCAGGTTGATAATCGATTTAAATGTTATATCAGTGTTGACAGGCTCCCTGATGGAAAGTTGGTCCTGGGTCACATCGATCTTCGAAACAACCCATTTCCCATCTTTTTCGATTTTTACAGGTATTTCAGCCATATCAGCACTCGTCCCGGATTCTCGTTTGCCACTTATTTCTTTACTTTCGTCATACTTAATATCCCTTCCAGTTCTTTCTCGAGCTCTGCTGCCGGGACTTTCACATCTTTCAAGTCGCGGAGAAGAGGTGCGTTGCTATCTTTTTTGACACCAGAAGCATCAGATTTAAGAGAGGCCATCAGGTCATCATCCATACCTTTTCCGGAAGAGAAAGCCATCATCGAGTCACCCATATCTTTTGGGGTATCAGTAAAATCCATTTTACTCGAAGGGGCAGAGGCAAACGGGGACCCACCCATCGCTGCAGATGGTGATGCCGAGGGTTTTGGGGTTGAAACAGGGGGGCTTTTTTCTGGCTTAGGAGCCGGTTTGGATGCTTTTTCATCTGGTACATCAGGGTCCCCAAGTTCCTGGTCGAGATCAATACTATTGATATCAAGGTCTTCGAGACCACCTAGACCCATATCATCTGAACTTGTGTCCATTTCTCCTTCTTCTGCCGTGTCCAGATCACCCATATTCGCAGCAAGGATCTCTGCAACCTCATCATTATCAGCATCGTCATCAATGGTAATCCCTTCATCAGTATCAAGGGAGATATCAAGGTTTGATATATCATCACCAAATGCTCCCGACATATCAGAACCAAGATCGAGGTCATTTAGTGAAGAGAGATCCCCCATATCCTCACCCGGCCCCACGGAATCGAGCAATTCCGTGTCCATGTCCTTTTTCACAAGGGTTGAGAAGGGGTCGCTTACGACCTGTTTTCCGGAGGGGATAATTTCAGGGTTTGCCTCTCCAAGGGACCTGATATCCGGCACCCGGCCCTGGACTGACTGGTCCAGCATCTCGTCAAGTTTCTGTTTTTCCCGCTTCCTGGCATTTGAAGGCTTCCTTGCCTTACCAATATCCCCTGCGATAACCGAGAGAGCTTTTCCCATCGATGAAAATGCGTCCCGGATTGTTGAGAACCTCCCAGGTGTCGTCCTGCCTGATTTTTTACCCGATGAAGTTTTTATCACGGATTCCTGTTTCTTCCCGCTTTTCTCTTTTGATGGTTTTTGAGGTGCCGGTGGTTTTTGTTCTTTTCCTTTTTTTTTCGCACTTTTTTTAAATGAAAATGAAATTTTTGGTAGCCGCGGCTTTGGTATTTTGATTGACCCGTTTATCAGAAGGACCAGGACGGCAATTGCAACGACTATCAGTAATAAAAAAATCGCGGGTAAATCAAACAGGACCAGTACTACCCCGGCTATCACGATAACGGCAAATAATAAAATCCGGCGGAATGAATCCTGCATGTACTATACCCCCTGGAACACCGGGATGTTAAAGAACATCGCTACAATATACGGCGATACCATATATACAAGTCCTGTCATTATCGATAAAATGCTTGCAAAGAAATAAAAAATATACCTGCCGCCACCCATCACTATTTTCCCCGCAATAATATTTGCAACGGTAATAATCGTGAGCATGATCATGATGTACAGGGTCATTTCTGCTTCAGGAAAAGAGACAAACATATTGATACCGCTGGCCATTGACCCCCCAAGGCTCGCACCGGCCTGGGCACCTTCACCCATGGAGTTGAGGTTATTCATAACGCCTGCAATTGCTTTAGACATCGTTAAGAGAATATGAAAAAGAAACAAAAAAATGGCAACCATCATGGTATGCATCGGGATAATGAGGACGACAAAACCCATGGAAACTGAATTTCTTTTCTCACGGAGAAGGACCTGTTCAAGCATTGAAGAACCCGCAATTTCACCTATCTCGTCCGGAGAGCCCCCAAGCTCACACGAGTCCCTGAAAATATTAAGATACTTATAGATCAGGTTACTCCCGCTCTCACCAATAAATTTCTCCCAGCTTGCGTTTTCATCCAAACCGAGGTTCAGTTTGGAATATACACTATTGATCAATGGTTCCAGCACCACAAGGGATTTCCGGTCTATTTCAGCCAGCGCATGGCCCATGGTCGTCCCTTTTCCTCCCATTACCGCACCTATACTTCGTATAAAAGAAGTAAAGTCAGCGTCCCGCTGGATGATATTACTGTCATCAAGATACCCGATAATCCCCAGGGGGAGAAGCATAAGCCCGATTAATAGCATAACAAGGCCATAAACGTCTTTGATGAGCCCGAGTGAACTTATGGCAAAAAAAATTATCGTGATTATGACCACAACAGGAATAATTCTCCGTTCGAGCCTCGAAATTATATTCTGTTCTTTTGAACCGATTGGAAGGTCATGGATCTTCTCATCTGACGGGACTGAAGAATACATCGTCACAATGCCAAATATCGACGTTATTGTTACGATCATATAGGACAGCATCAGGGTAGACTGGACATCGTCAGGAGTGAAGAGGGCAACTGAAACCATGATGATAATCCCGACAAGGGCACCTGAGAACAGCATCGCAATGTATGCATCCCCCCATTTTTTTAACATCTCGAGGCCCTGCTCGTAGTTGTTCCGGTATACACTCCTGACGGTTGCAAGTTCACGCTTGAGAAAGTCCTCGTCCGGTACACCAGACTCTATTGAGTTGGAATATCGGTTCAGCATACTCTGCAACAGCTGGTTTTTTGTCCGTTCCGCGACCGCTGTAAGGGCTTCCACGTAACTGTAATTCCAGCGTTTTACAAAAAATTCGACCTTTGCAATATACTTTGCCGTCGCATACTCTTTTCTGAGCGCGGTATACGCAAAGATCTCCGGCCTGGTTGCCCGTGCTGTTGTAATCGAGGCCATGTACGTAGCCATGAACAGCATATCGGCGGCCATCCGCTTTGCCTCAAGGACTGAATCCAGCTTCTCCCTGACGGACTTTATCAATCCCTGGAAGGGTATCTGGCGACCTTCTTTAACGGGAAGCGCAGAGGGTCCTGCGGGCAGGCTTTTAACATCCATAATTTGCGGTGACCCCACTAATCAGGAATATCAATAGTAAGGAGCCCCTGCTTCTTGATTTTGGTTATCATATGGTACAGGTCATAAAACCCGGTGTAGCCGGCCTTGTGTAATCTTTCAAGAATACGTGCCCTTTTTTCCACTTCAAGGTACATGCCCGCTTTTTTGTGATCAGGGATACCAAGCATTGTGGCAATCCGGTTTTCAAGGAGGAAACTGCTGCCCCTTCCATGAAAATCATGGGCATCAGTGATGGGGTTCCAGCTGAACATCTCGACAAAAGAGAACCCACCAGTCTCCGGGTTAAACCCTACCAGTTCATTTATGGATAGGATCCTGCGGACCATTTCACCAGTAGGGCGACGTACAGAACTCTGGATGACAACAAGGTTCAGATTATCGACATAGGTCTTCGGGATAAGGATCGGGTCACCACAAAGACGCTGGATAAGTTTTTCTACGGATGCTGCGTGGAATGTGGAAAGTACCGGGTGGCCTGTCTGCATCGCACCAAATGCGACCGAACCTTCAACACCTCGGATCTCACCAACAAGGATCTGGTTCGGACGCTGACGAAGTGCTGCCCTTAAGAGGTCAAACATCGTCACATCTCCTCCTTCCCCCTCCCCTTTTCCTTTTCCTTTTGATACTTCACGCGTCCAGTTCAGGTGAGGGATCTGGAGTTCCGGGGTGTCCTCGATGGTTACAATCTTGTTCTCCGGTGGAATGAAGGTCGTCATTGCATTGAGGGTTGTCGTCTTACCGCTGGCAGTTTCACCGCTCATGAAAAGTGACATGCCATTCTCAATACAGATCCAGAGATATGCCGCACACATATAATCGCATGTCTTGAATTCAATCAGTTTCAGGATGCTGATTGGATCGTCCATCGCTTTACGGATCGTGAAGTTAGAGCCTTTCCGGCTGATATCCGTGCTATAGACAATATTGATACGGGAGCCGTCAGGCAGTGTTGCATCAACGATCGGATTCCTGTAAGTGATAGGCCGCTTTGTCCGTTCAGCAAGCTTGATTACATAATTATCAAGCTCTTTTTCCTTGTCCCAGCCAACCACTGATTTAAGCCCTTTGAATATTTTGTGTTCAACGAATATCGGACCGATACCGTCACAGGTGATATCTTCAATATACTTGTCACTGAGGAACGGCTTTAAAAGACCAATATCAACTTTATCACGCACCATCATGTATTCAAGGGCAGAATACTCCTGGGGCGTCATAATAACCCTGCCATCGGGGGTCCGCGCAACATGAGCGAACGCATGTGCCCTCCCCGAACTGTCCTTCTTCGTAAGGTCCTTATTCAGGAAGCCCTGGATTTTAGCCTTGAACCCTTTGTTTGCAGTTGCCTCACTTGTTTTTACGGGAATAATTTCACCGGGCATCTTAATCTGGACAACCTGCTTGAGCAGTTTTCGTAATACCTCGCTCCGTTCCTCATCGGTGACCGGGTCATCCTCAAGTGCATCAAGGAGATCGATCAGCTTGTATTCAACTGCAGGGACAAGGTCTTTGACACTGTGCAGGAACGAGGGTTCAATCGGGATATAATAGTTCCTGACATCGTTTGGATCAAAAAAAATGTGGACAAAGGTATCTTCATCAGCAGGGTAGATGAGATTAGGCTCTGTCATAGACCTTAAATCACGTTTTAATTCAGAAAAAAAGAGGGGGATCCCATATTCATCGACCGGGAAGATATGCAGGTATTCAAGGAGGTGCGGGCTGTGCTGCACGTACTCTTTCGCATTTGTCGGTAACATCCGGTAGAGTGCACATGACTCAATATTATTTGCACAATCGTTATCTTCTGTATTTACCGCACGTTTAAAGGGAAGTGAGAGGCTCGTTGCGACGGAAATTTCCCCTTGACTCATTTCATACCTTCGCCATTGAGATCGGTATTATTTTCATGCCATAGCCAGGGTGTACTTCAAAACTGACCAGGTTACCAGTTGTCTTCCGTGCACCACGCACTTTCACCACTTCCATGACCATGACGTATTTGTCGCCAATCAGGGATTTCTTCATGTAGAGATGTGCATCGCAGATAGAACGGATACGGATCAGGGTATCCTCCTGGAATGCGTACGTGTGAAGTGTGATGAGAATCGTCTTTCCATGGTCAACCAGGTTCTTACAGTTCGTCAGGAAAGTGAGAACCGTTTCCTGGGTTGTATACTCGGTGAACATGGTGAGTGAATCAATGATGATGACCTGGGCCTTACTGGTCCGGATGTGGTCAATTATGTGTTCAAGGATCCCATCCATTTCTGCCTTGGACCATTTGAACCCGACCATGTGCAGGGGAAAAAGTTTGACATAACCCCATGCAAAATAGTCTGATACATCAAGGCTCATTGACTCCATCTGGGATAAGAAACTTTTGGCGGTCATTTCGGTTGAGTAAAGGTCAACACAAAGGCCCTGCCTCATCGCACCCCAGATAATCTGCTCTGTAAGGACACTTTTACCGGTATCGTTCTCGCCTTCAATAAGTGTAAGTGACCCTAATGGCAGGCCATCAGCTATTTTCTTATCAATTTCATTATTACCGGTTGAGAGGATTTTCCGATCTTCACCACCAAGAATACCTGCAATTCCGTCAAATCCCATTTGCCACCATTCATGTACTTATATTAATTGTATAATCGATTTAGCACTATTTAATTCTCTGCCTAGTACAAATACATCCCCGGATTTCGGATAGGGTGATTGATACGTAATATTTCCGGATATTCCTCTGTTAAAAGTTGGGTAGTCAAAATGAAAAACAACAAAAATGGAATACCGTGGTTGCTTTCGACCTGCTGAAATTTGTTGTATGTTACATCTATTATTGTAATCTACCCTTATGGGGGCGGTACTTCGGTGATTGCTGATACGCCGTTTCCCGTTGTTATCTGAATTTTTACCGGACGTGGGTCTGTGTCTGGATATGTCACATTTATTATCAGGTCCTCTGTGGGACGCCACTGGACTTTAGTATCCGGATAGACTGACCATTTCCACGGCTCGCAAGGTAATCCCTTTAGAATACGAACGGGAACTGTCCCTGTAGTCTTCACGATAAACACATCAATATGGGAAATATCAATTGGTTCAGTCCCCGAATTTTTCATAATCATGATTATCTTAGGGGGCGGTGTATCAACGGTACAGTTTCCCACGGAAGTGGATTCAGGAGTAATTGCAGTCCCCAGCATTTGCATGTGAACGGCCGTCATGTCAGACTGAGCATTCATTGCAATCTGCGTGGTTGTGAGGACCCCTCCAACGAGGACATAGGCTGTAATAATCAGAAGCAATATCCCAATCGCCGAGGCGATAATTGATGCGAATGCCATTGAATAGTCCTTTGTTATGGTTTAAAAAGTTTCAGCTTGAAATTCAATAGATCTCTTTACACCATTTGGTAATACGATTGCGAAATATGTCATGTTACCCGAGGTGGGCCATTTCTCCTTCTCCGGTTCTGTTAACGACGCTTTTGTAATGGTAAAATGAAGTGTATAACCTGGGTTCCACCACCCTGTTGGATCGTGAGGAGCAACTGATACCCTGCCAAAATTTCCCACTCCACCAAAGAAAATATCCGAATTTTCAAGATCGCCCTCAGGGATCCTTGAAGTACCGATGTTTTTAAGCCAGATTTGGGATTCAGTACCACTAGCATATTGGTTTACAATCTTAATATCTGTACGGATCTGCTCATCCGTCGAATGTGCCACCGAACCAAACGTTTCTGTGGTCCTTGAAATGATGGGAAAAACAGCATTTATCAATACACCTGCGGCCACAACAGCGGCAATCAAAAAGAGGGCGGTGACGATTGTCTCACTCGACATTCATCAGATCCTGTCTTTGGAACGAATGAAATCCGCATCCTGCTGCTCTTCCCGTGAATGGTCTTCCCGGGCAACACCCGGGATCTTCACAGGACTTCCCCGTTTTTCCATCAGAACCTCTATCATATCACGGTCCAGTGTGGCATCTGACGGGTTCAGGATGTGGTTTAACTCGTATAATTCAGAGACAAATTCATCTGCGCTGATTTCATGTATTTCGCCAAGTGTTGTCGGCATCAGGCGGGTGATATCCCTGACGAGTTTTGCAGATTCATCTGTTATATAGCCCATCGCACGGTATGACTCGAGCATCAGGTCAACACGGTCATGCCCATATTTCTTTACCGTTTTACTTGTCCATTCAAAGAGCCGGAATACCTTCTGCAGGCGGACTTTTCCCGTGGAATCAGATTCCTTATTGACGGGTATAACCTGGCCGGGCATTCCAGCAAACTGAGCCCTGATTGCCGCCAGCATCATCTCTTCAGAATTGCCAGTACTTAGGGGGATCCTTGTAATAGTCCCGACATCCTGGTGTGGTGGCGATGGAACTGCTGGTGAACTGGTTACCTGAACTTCGGTCTGACCCTGGGGATCGTGATGACCCTGGGCGTCTGCTGCTGCCTGGGCATCGTCACGGATCTGCTGAGATGCTTTCAGGGCTCCGGCAGCCGACTCCACCGCCCCTGCAGCTCCCTTCAGTGCGTTGGCAAACTGGCCCTGGTCTGCATTTGCGCCGCCTCCCCCCATCCCTGCATTGAACGGGTTCTCCATGTCGTTCATCCGTTCGCGGATATCAATTAACAGGCGCTTGATGGAAGTCTTTAAAAGTTCTACTTCGTCCTGCAACTTCAGCAGTTTCACTTCAGGGTCATCGGCAGATGCCGTCGAAATGATGTGGTCAACCTGAGCCTGATTTACTGCCATATCAAGTAGTAGTTTTCACTGCTCTTCGTTATTATACCTTTGCCATATGGATGACAATGATGAATGACAATGAGAGAGAAATTTCTGAAAAACGACAGACTATGAAGCGGAATTTAATTTTAATTTCACGAAAAAGGGATTAAGATTAGATTAGTACAGAACTGTCGTGTTCGTTATCCCGGCAGGTGCCGATCTCTGTAAACCAAGCGCTGCGCCATTTTCGGGTTTGATTTCCAAAGTGAACGCTCCCCTTGGTAGTAATGCAACTTGTGGCCTCGCTCTAACAGAATAGTACTGACCTTCCTGAAGCAGATTTCCTACCCTGTCTGAACTATTGGCTATGACCCACCATGAGCTATCCGTAGGCGTATTTGTTGCAACAAAAGCCAAGTTAGTTGGCGGGGAAGTCGGAGTACTATAAGTCATAGTAATTTTGGACACATCAATAGGCAATCCACCTGCTGCCAGCCCGATATCAAACTGTAAATCCTTTACAGTCGCATTATCATCCGAAATCCCATACACGTTCCCCTTGACTACAATGTTTGATGCAGCTTGAGTAACACCTGCATGGACAACCTGCTGGCTTTTCTGTGTGGTGAAGAAACCTGCACCGAGCACAACGTAACTGAACACTGCGGCGACGACGACGAATGCAATCAATACAATTGCCGCCTCGAGGCCGGTGAACCCGTCTTCCTTTCTGTTTTTCATTGACATTTACTACACCTCGCAGACGCTGGATCCCTCCAGAACATACTGCAAATCTATGGGCACGTTAATTCTATATAATATGATCGGTAAACATGTCTTCATTTCTGTTTTTCATTGACATTTACTACACCTCGCGGACGCTGGATCCCCAATGACATACTGCAAATAAAGTTCTACTTCGTTCTGCAACTTCAGCAGTTTCACTAAAGGGTCATCGGCAGATGCCGTTGAGATGATCTGATCAACCTGTGCCTTGTTTACTGCCATATTAAGTAGTAGTCCTCACAGATCTTCGTTATTATACCTTTGCCATATGGATGACAATGAGGAACGTTATCAGAAAAACAACTGACTAAGAATAGAATGAAAATTTTGAATTTCACGAAAAAGGGGTTAAGATTAGATTAGTACAGAACTGTCGTGTTCGTTATCCCGGCAGGTGCCGATCTCTGTAGACCAAGCGCTGCGCCATTTTCGGGTTTGATTTCCAAAGTGAACGCTCCCCTTGGTAGTAATGCAGTTGCTGGCCTCGCCCTAACAGAATAGTACTGACCTTCCTGAAGCAGATTTCCTACCCTGTCTGAACTATTGGATATAACCCACCATCCGCTGGATGTAGGCGTAGCTACCGACCAAACGAGGTTAGCTGGCGGGGAAGTCGGTGTACTATAAGTCATAGTAATTTTGGACACATCAATTGGCAATCCACCTGCTGCCAGCCCGATATCAAACTGTAAATCCTTTACAGTCGCATTATCATCCGAAATCCCATACACGTTCCCCTTGACTACAATGTTTGATGCAGCCTGGGTAACACCTGCATGGACAACCTGCTGGCTTTTCTGTGTGGTGAAGAAACCTGCACCGAGCACGACGTAACTGAACACTGCGGCGACGACGACGAATGCAATCAGTACGATTGCCGCCTCGAGACCGGTGAACCCGTCTTCCTTTCTGTTTTTCATTGACATTTACAACACCTCGCAGACTCTGGATCCCTCCAGGACGTACTGCAAATGTATGATAGCTTCAGTTCTATATAATAGTATTGATTGTACTGAGCCTTATTAGCCGGATACGATACCGGATTCGATGAAGGAAGATTATCCTCCACTTTTCCCGATCAGGGACTTTCCGGATTAACAATGTTAAGTAACGCCCTGGTTGCCCGTGCGTCCTTTGTCTCTTCCAATGCCTGGACTGCACGGAGCCGGACACCGCCATCACTATCTTTTAATGCTTCTATAAGGGGTTCAATTGTTGCATCACCGCCACATTTGGCGAGTGCACCTACCGCTCTCATCCTTACGCTCCGGTCTTCATCCTTCAACGCATCAGCCAGGGGAACAATCATTCGTTCATCCCCGATTCGCCCCAGGGACTTCACGGCTTCCCTCCTGACAAACCGGTTCTCATCCTTTAATGCGTCGATAATATCGGGTATTACTCGTTTATCCCCGATGATCCGCAGTGAAACTAGGACACCCATCCGGACATGCCAGTCCGGGTCTTTCAATGCGATGATTAGCGGGTCCAATGCCTTCTCCTTCATTTCGGCAAGACCTTCTGCAGCACCTTCCCGGCTGGAACGGTCATCATCCTTGAGGGCATTTATTAACGCCGGGATGGCCCGTTCGTCACCAAGGCGGCCAAGAGACTTCGCGGCCTCACGGCGGACATAATGGTTTTGGTCCTCCAGTGCAGAAATAAGTGGCGTCACTGCACGCGGGTCCTGGAAGTCCCCGAGAGCCCGTGCAGCTTCCTCCCTTATATCGTCATCATTACTTTGCAGTGCACGGGTGACTTCTTCGAAATCCCCGACCATTTTGCTTTTCGCTTTCTCTTTTGTGTCTTTGATGTCACCGATACCGGTATCCATCATACCAGACCGTTCGAAGAAATCCCTCAATGCCGCATCAACCATGTTCCGGTCTTTGGCATACAGGGCAACCGCGACGAAAATCATAATATCAAGGCCTGCATTCAGAAGCGAGATCACGGGATTAATGGCGATTCCAGTATTGTACAGGAAAGCGGTAAGAATGATGATTGCGGTAATAATCAGGATAGTAATCTGCAGGCCTCTTTTCGGGTACCATAGTGCTACGAGGATTACCGGGATAATGTACAGGTGTGGCAACAGCGTATAGATCTGTGAAGAGAAGATCTGGTCCCGGAACTGGATTGTGAACAGGGTTACAATAAGGGCAAATATTGCAAAGGCACTAATTACCATTATTTTTAAGGATTCGCCATTTTGAATCTCATGAATATGTTTATCCAGCCTTTTCATTTCCTATATCCATCCAAGGGGACTTGATAGATCCTTATGGTTCCTTGTAACAAATTAAACCCATAGGTGCAGTCCCTTATTCATCCATAATTGGCAATAAGATTCTTAAAAACCGTAATTCCTTAAAGATATTTTGAATTTTACCGTTCTTAACGACCGGAATTAAACATGAACCGGGAAATGAATCCAAAAAAGAGTACCGGGTTATGTACCAAAGACAAATTGTGTAGCAATTTCTTCAATTTCCTCTCCCCGGGTTTCAGCATCACGGAGATGTTCAGGAGGTTCCCAGCGGTACCATTCCTGCATCCTCATCATCATCAGCCACCTGTTTGTAATCTCCTGGCCGAATTCATACATCCGGTAATAATAATCTTCGTCAAGTTTGCCGGAAAAATCAAATTGTAGTACCATTTTAATGATATTCGTCATTGCGTCCCCGACGATTTTGGTATGGTACCAGTATGACTGGCTCCACCGGTGCGACATCATCTCTTTTACATCGAGATTCTTGAATTTCTGTAACTCAGGAATATTTATCAGCGGGTTTAATTTCAACTCTGCAGTAATATCCGCAAGATACATGTCCCTCGCATAGTACATCGCATTATGCAGCACAAAGTACCGGCGCGGGAGCATATCTTTAAAAGAAACCAGTTCGTGCATATCCTTCATACTCTCTTTTACCAGGAAGTAGGTCTGGGCATTCTGTAATACCTCGCACCGTTTCGCAATATAGACGTTGGATAAGATCTCCCAGGGAACATCAACTATCGATTCGTGAAAGAGCATATACAGGTAATACATCAGCTTCTTTTTCTGCCAGATCCCGAGATTTCTTGTTTTTTCATCCTTCAAGGTATCAAGATAGATCTGGTTCATACCAAGACCTGCAGTACACGCATCATAAGAGAGGACACTATAATTTCCTCTCCGGTAAGCTATTCCCCTCATTAACAATCGGAGACTATTCTGGGCAATGACAAAATCCTTTAACAAACCGAGTTGTGCACTTGAAAAAACGATGACATTTTTATTCGTAGCATATGAATAGGTATCAAGAAGGATCCCATGGGCAGGGGCATCTTTTTCCCGGTGAACTACAATCTCACAATCCAGGATTTCCTCTATGTGGCTTATCAGTTTATCCAGGGCTGGCGAACTATTGTGTGAAGTTGTCATTTCATTCCAGGATCAACATGCGGGTATCTGGTATCCGGTACATTTATCAAATAAAATTACGGTTCTATCGATATTCAGTCAGAAGACTTTTCCTCAGTTGATCCTGTGATAGCATCTGTTAATAGAATTTCTTATTCATATAGATTAAGATGGAGACAATCTGGAGTGGACTTCTTCAATTATTATCCAGTCCTTTCATCTCAACCAGGTCAAGAGAGATATTGGATCGGTGTCAGACCAGAAAAATTGGCTGATTCCGGGAGCTTTGTGAGGTTCATGTAGCCGTTTATGATACATTTATATTGCCACTTGCTGATAGAACACCAGATTTAATATGGACATTCTGAATGTGAGGACATGGATTTTTTTTTATCTGATTTGTTTTGTTGGATTACTATGGGCGGTATTCCTACTAACACAGGGGATGATGCTCTGGGTGGGTCTCACACTTGTCCTTATTGTTGTCGGGTTCAACTTCATCCTTGTCGCTACAGAAATGAGGGGGCATAAAAAACATGAACAAATGATGAAGAATATTACCGCTGTGAAACAAGATAGTATACCCGGGGATAATAATAAAGAGAAATAATATGGTGGATAATCAGATCGAACTCAAAGGCACTATACCTGACGAAGAGTTCTGGAAACGCTTCTCTGTTGTCCAGACGATGCTGGTTCACATGAGGGAACGAGCTGACCTTATCAGGCGGATTCGTGAGGAGACCGTAATACCAGAACATGCCAGGGACCTTGCAATAAAAGCGATGTCCATAGAGTTACTGGAGAATAAAAAAATTTTTTTCGATTATCTTCTGAATTTTATCAGTGTTAGTATGCAGAGCCTTCACCGTGCTGATATCGAGATGGAATTTACCATTATTGAGGGCGGTAGAATTGAAATGAACAGTAACAGGCTCATTGTGGATTGTGAAGTCCAGGACATACCTATCGAGATTGGGACGAAGTTTATGAGCCTAATACTTGATAACAAGGGCTCTAAAAAACTTGACGCAATCCTTTTGTTTTTCCGTGAGGAAGAAGCACGTTATGACAAACTTTTCGGTGGGATTATGGACCGGTGTTCATTGCAGATTATGGATGAACTCTTCCCAAGACGCTGTGCACATGTCAGGTTAAAATTACCCGCACAATCACTTATTGAATACCGGGTCTCGCTCTGATTATTCCTGGATGAACAATGGCAGATTACTGCCTCACAAATATTTTCAAGAGAGGCCGGTATTGTTTAAAGAGCGGTTCCATTTCCTTTCCCAGGTATTCTGAAAGACCCATCACATAATAACCTCCTGCAACGAGGCCATCATAAAATTCCTTGCAAAGGTCGTTTTTTTGCTGCTCATTAAAATAAATAGTTACATTCCTGCATGAGATGAGATCGAGATATTTTGCGATGGGTACTCCCCGCATCAGGTCATGGTATTGAAACCGTACCTTTTCACGGATATGAGGTTTAATTTCATATTTCCCGTCAGGTCTGAGGGTAAAATGTTTCTTTATCTGCATCTCACTCATGTTATCAAGTGCCGGTCTTTCATAGACCCCATCCTTTGCCCGTTTTATAATTTCGTAATCAATATCGGTCGCATAAATTAATGCGTCCATCGAGGGATTGGTAAGTCCGATTTCATAAAGGACAATCGCATAACTATATGGTTCCTCGCCAGATGAACACCCGGCACTCCAGATTCGGACACGTTGTTTTTTCTTAAGGATTTCCGGGATCAGCTCCCGTTTTACCGTTTCAAATACTTCCTTATCACGGAAAAATTTGGTCACATTTATTGTAAGGGCATTCCGGAGTTTTTCCTGTTCCTCCGGGTTAGACAGCAGGTACTTATTGTATGCACGGTATTCCTTGATGCTTATAGCATTCATGCGGGATGAAATACGTCGCTTGATATAATCTTCCTTATAATTTCCACATTGTATATGGAGGATCCGTTCTATTGTTGCAGTGAGGGTATGAAAGTCATCCATTCCGGGGTCCTTAGCTGATTTTACATGGAAGGTGAAGTTCCGTAAGGATCTTCCCGATATCCAGGTACAGCATTAATCGTGAATTTTTTCCTACCTCTTCCAATCGTTCTTTATCACCGGAAGATGTTTTAATAATTCCTTTTACGAATCCTCCGGAATCGGTTGCAAGTATACCACTGAATGGTTCAATATCTTCAATTGGTATTGAAAGGACACTATGGACTTCTCTTACAATAATCCCAATATTTGAACCTCCGGTAAGATCTGGTACCAAAACAATGATCTTCTCGTCTTTTTTATCGGATTGCCCTTTTATACTCAGCAGTTCACTGATTGATACTATCATGGTCACTTCTCCCCGGAGATTAATCACGCCAACAATACAGGTCTGGCTTCCTGGCAGGCGGGTAATGGGGAGCATCTCCACAATCTCGCGTACAAGACTAATGTCCATCCCGTAGAGTCCGCTTCCGATTTCAAACTCTACAATATCTTTTGTCTCTGCCATAGTATATCATTCCCGGGGATTGTGTGACACCTGAATTACAAACCAGATTTTATTAGTACCAAGGTGTCCGAATACCTTTTAATATGGATATCTTTTCCTTCAATCCAGCTGAAAATAAAATTTCCAGGGATCATTTACCAAATTTACATCAGAATTCATTTGTTATAGACTTATTGATTTTTATATTCCGTTTCCGGTGTCCCCCGGATGCATAAGAAATTACCTTCAGGTTCATGATAACGTTCGAAAAACTGGTAAAAAATTGCTTTTTGTATAAGCATTAATGTGCTTTCTGATAGGTGAGATCTTCGATAACCTTCAACATATCGAGCCATATAACAAGATCTT
>Ga0209668_10000211_pt1 | contig 24980 bp, 31 predicted proteins | sample FrelakmetPLP11PL_FD_187150 | JGI IMG/M metagenome (GOLD analysis project Ga0209668, IMG submission 187150) | Freshwater lake sediment microbial communities from the University of Notre Dame, USA, for methane emissions studies - PLP11 PL (SPAdes)... | ecosystem: Environmental > Aquatic >...
AGAGACATCTTCTGCATATCATCACGTTGGAATGAAAAGTGGTATTCCGATACCGGCAAACCGATTTGAGTATCAGGGCGATTTGGCGGTTGAGTTTTTAAAAGGGCAACCGCGCAAAGACTCCGAACGGTTTTCTCCAGTGAGTGGAGAGATGTCTTTATCACTCCCCCAATTTGGTGGTCGCGGTGAAGGTGTTCAGGATTATGCGTGGAGATTAACCGAAGAAGGAAAGATAGGTGCCGGGCGGGTTTCGTATTCTCCCGCTGTTGAAAAGTTATTATCGGCAGAAGGGAAGTATAGTGTGTATGGAGATTTGTGGGGTGGAAAGAAAGATGCGCCGTCTGCGATTTCACCTACATCAACTACTACGCAAGTAAAAGGTTCATCGGCAGATTTCGTTCCAACGTCTGCTGCCGGTGTGGAAGTTGGTATGGGATTGGGGATGATCCCGAAACCATTTACAAGTGTGGGGAAGGAAGCACAACCACCAACACCGGGTGGGAGTTCATTCACAGAAAAATACTGGTCAACGTGGGATCGGAAGAAAGCAAACGCCAGTCCCGACGAGTTTGATTTGAGTCGTGGATTAATTGGCGGGTTGTTTCCAGAGATAACATCTGAGCAATTAACCGCATATCAAAATGCAAACCGAAGTAGGAACCCGCTTGTGGTTGGGTATGAGAATGTAGCAGAAGGAACACGGTATGCTAAGTCGTCAGCACTCGGAGCATTGGATTATTTTAGTGGGGGTCTCTCCGGGAAGATATGGGCGCCAGAAACGTTTGTTACGCAAAAGGCAACAGCCCCGGTCTTTGAGAACACCGGAGAAGCACCAACCGTAACACGCACTGGAGGTAGCGAATCTATTCGCAGTCTTGGTGGGTGGCTTAAAGACAAAGACGTTGAGTTGGGAAAGCGTGGTTCTGGTTTAAACTTGTACGACAAGAAAGCCGTAGATGCTTACAATCTGGATGTGTCGGAATACAATATAAAGCGTGATATGTTTATTACAATGGATAAAGAGAATCCAACATTCGACGTTACAACCACAAACCAGCGTTTGGTTGCCGGAACCGGATTGCCGGAAGTGCGGAAGAATCAGTGGGAATTGTTTACAGACCAATCTGGTAAGGTTGCAAGATTATTATATGGGACAAACCTGAAACAGATGGAACTGGATGAACAAGATGTAATGTCGAGGCAGGGTCTTGGTGGGGATGTAGACCGTGTTAATTTCGGCGTTAAGAAGTTTATGCTGACAGAGCCAGCAAACCTCGCACCTGCCGCAATACAGGGTGCTGCGTTCTTATATGGTGGTGGTGCGTTGGGTGGTGCAACCGGTCTTATTGCCAACAGTGGTAGCAGGGCTGCTCCGATTGCAAAATGGTTGGTTTCGCCAACCGGGCAGACTGTAGTAAAGAGTGCAGTGGGTCTCGGGTTCGCCGGGCTGTATGGGTATGGTGTTACCGAAGGTGGAACCGCATCAAGACAAAAAATAGAAGTTAATGTTGGTTCGTCCTTACCCCCACTCGCTGCAATGATGGGTGGTGGTGGTGGGTTTAACTGGTTGGGTGAAGTTAGGGCTAGTCGTATCACCACACCAAGCGGAGGATCTTCAACTGGTGTATTCATAGGAGATCAATTCTTTGGTGGTGGAAAAACACCACAGGGTAAAAGTTTTGCATGGGTTGGCAATCTTGATACTGGGTTATACAACCCAACGTGGGGAGGGAAGAAAGTAACACCGGTGGCGGCATCGGAACAAATCCCACGAGAACCAATGGGATTACCAAGCGGGTCGCCACCGGAGGGAACCATATTCAATGAAGCCGTTAGGATGGAATCACCAGCTCCTCCGAAAGCATATCAGATGAATTTACAAGCAGAGGGCGGTGGGGGTGCTGTTGGTACGGTTGGGATGTTTGATTTGTCTGCAAAATTCCCACCGGTTCCGGAAGGGTACACAAGGATTGGACACGTTACGGATCTAAGTAGGAATATAAAAACCTCCCAGTGGGTTCAATCCCGCCCTATGCTGGATGCTGTTATCCAAAAATTAGCACCAAGCCGGTTAGAATCCATACAATCCAAAGGCTTGAAGATCGTGGGGGATTTGGAACACACTTCTGTTGATTTGACTGGGGGTGGGATACAATACGGATCTGCCCCGGGTGCATCCAGACAAACGTGGCTTGATGCGGCAAAGGATACATATCTTAAAGGTGCTGATCCAAGGGCGGCTACATATAAATCTTATACGGTGTTTGGAAATGATATATTGTTTTTTGATGTAAAACCGGATATGTATTCGAAACAATCGAACCTGTTTGATTCCAATATGGGCGAGCATATTGTACCGTTATATACAGGCTCAGAGTCATATGTTGGTAAAACCACCTTCGAAGAACTTGCGATGTGGGGAGAACAGGTAACCTCCAAAGCACCCACGGTAAAAAAGTATGGTATGGATGTAACGCCCGGTTTTGATGAAGTTGCGTCAATGGTGAAGCCAGATGCGTCTGGAGTAATACCGCGTCCTGTTGGTTACGGGTTTGACAACATAGCCGGGGTTTTACAACAAGAGCGGGGATTCACTTCCAAACCAACCGTTCTTCCTAAATCAGAGTTTGAAGCATCTGGCGGTATAGAGATATACCGTGGTGTTGGTAGTAAAAAAGCAGTGGATGCATTTACTACAGGTGATACGTTAATAGCTAGGTCTGGTATATTCGGGGCTGGCACTTATTTCACTGGTAGTTCGAAGGTTGCTGCTGGTTTCGGTAAAAATGTAATTGCTGCGAAATTAAAGCCGGGTGCAAAAGTAATTGAACTTAAGGATCTCCTTGCTAAAATGAGCGACTCTGGGTTGTGGAAGGAGGCGGATACCGACCCGTATGCCAGTGTTCTAACAAACCCCGGTAGGTTTGCTATAGCCAACAATTATGATGCCATATATGGGGAGAAAACAGGATACTATAATATACTAAACCGGGGAGCGGTTATAGTACCAGAGTCGCCACCCGCAGGTCAGTCTATCTGGGGAAGGATATCTGGTGTGTTTGGTGGTAAAGCAGAAAACCCATCGTCAAAATTATATAAGTCTGGTTTTGGAAAACCAGAGCCACAAAAATTTTACTTGCCGACACAAGAACAGATACAGGAAGTTGTTGTCCGTAGATTTATAAAAGAGCATAAAGATTCGCCATTCGAGCATTTGCTCGCGTGGGATAAATATGGTAGAACCGTAGTAGAAAAAACAGATTTAAAGGTTAATTCTGTATCGACCACCCCTGTGGAAACAGCACAAATTGTATATAATGCAGTTGGGCAAGTGCATACGCATCCATCAGCACATCAATCGTCTCTTTCACCAAGGGATGTTGAAAATGTTTGGTTGAATCGTCTTGCCCGATCTGTTGTTACTACTTCTAGTGGAGCATCATATACCGTGTCGAGTAAGGATTCGCAGAAAGGATCTTTCCCCCGCGTCCCGGAAATAGTAGCTGATCATTATATGGATATGAGTTACCAAAAGGTATCTTCCGAATTATCCAGAATGAAGAATCCAGATTCATTTGTTCCAACCACCGGATTGTTAAGTGTAGATAAGCCAAGTGGAGTTACTTTAAATTCGCCGGGGGATAGTTGGATGGATTATAAATTTACAAATGAAATAACACATCGTGGAAATAGAGAATTGGCAGAAGCTCATAACTACGATTACACGTACACACCACCCAACGAAAGTAATTTTGATTCTATGGGACACCCAATACTACCAGACGTCGATGTTAGTCGTATGACTATAACTAAAGTAAAAGGGTCGTCAGATACGCCATTGTTTGAACGTAGCCTAGGAGGAATTAAAAACTATAAAGATATCGGTAGTGTACAGTCACAAGAGGGTACGATAAAACGGGCGCGTGGCAAGATAGTATCACCGGGATATGTTGGTAGAATATCCGGTACTACCACAAAGGTTACAACCAAAACTTTAACCAACGATTATGTTGGTGGGTTTAGTAAGTTTACAACCGGATATGGCGGGTCTGGTTTTGGTGGAGACATAGGTGGCGGTGGCGGTGGTGGGGTTGCATCAAGAACACGATCCATACCTACAGTTAAACCGATAACAATCACCGAGTCGAAAACAACCACAGTTCCCATTTCCAGATCACGGGTTGCATATAAGTTTGAAGGTAGAGCAGAGCCAGCATCTCGTTCGGCTGCATCTTCCAGAGCAAACGCACGAGCCGAAGCACTTGCAGCATCCGAAGCAAAAGCAAAATCCAAGATGGATGCTGACGCTATGGGATTTGTACTTGTGGAATCTGGTGTTGGTAGTTCTACAGCAGCGAAGGTAAAGCCAAAGGCGAAATCCATTTCATATAATACGATGGATTATGACGCCAGCATTTATTCGGAATCAGAGACGGTGTTTGGTGGTGGCGCCATTGCTTTACAATCACCATCTTCCAGAAACACCGGCATGTCCGGGTATCAAGCAACACCATCCGGTATTTCTTTGAGCAGGGAGTTCTCTGGGTCGAGAGCACTATCATCACCAGCATCAGATTCGAGAGCACTATCGGAATCTGTTTCACGCACAATGGGTGTATCAAAAGCGGGTTCTGGGTCTACTGCATTATCGGTAGCAATCGCAGGTGTTCTTAGCATGAGTAGTGTTGGAAGCCGAAGCATAAGCACATTCGATTCGTCAACACGAAGTATAAGCGAATACACTTCCAGAGCACAAAGTATTGTTGAACCAACACCAAAGTCAACATCCGTTAGTAAACCAAGTCCACTGTTCGACATAACACCATATACGGAACCACGTAGAACTATAGAACCCAAACCAAAAACAGAAACCAAACCATATGTAGAAACGAAACCGTTTATAGAAACCAAACCATATAAGGAAATCATACCACCGTTCGTTCCGGTAATACCACCACTTGGTTTCTTCTTACCATCACTGGGTGGTTCATCTCCAAACACATCTTCTCCGCGTGGTGGTACACGAGCACACCGCGAAGTTATCAACATCGCGTCATCACTTGATTTCTTTAACAGACCCGCACCACGGCAGCGGGCAGCCCCAAGACAGAAGGCAACAAGAAACATTAACAGGAGTTCGATTATGAATATGAAACCACAGAAGCGTTCAAAGAAAGGCGGTAACTTATGGTGAAACTTTATTATGTTGTAAAACGGATTGGTGATTAATATGGCTAGCACAAACGAACCGACGGATGATGATTGGAATGCAATGAATGAGCAAGAGCAAAACACTCCATCATCGAACGACTCATATGTATCTGATGCCGAAGCTGACTCTCTCGAAAGAACGATTGCACAGAACGAAGGAGAAGATCGCAAAAGGCAAATCGAATCTGACAATCGTGCAGAACAGATAGCGGAGCAGAGAGAAAGACAACGACAGGTTGAACTCGATGAAGAAAGGCAAGCCGCATCTAAAACAAAAGGTTTTGCAAGCGATGCCCGTGGTAAAGTAGCAAAGGCAAATCGTGATCAAGATATCGCAAATGATTATTACGACGACCAAGTAAATAACCAGAGGGAAGTGCGCCAAGCGTCGTTAGAACCAAATGAGGTTAGGGGTGTGGTTGGCGGAAGTATGGATGTATTTGGAGGACTACGCGGAAGTGGCGGGGGCTCCGTTTTACAAGATGCTTCGTTATCACCCAAAGAAATGCGCAACACACTCGGGTCATCGTTCGATGTGTTCGGAGGAGTTCGTGGTAATAAAAAATCATCACCAAGGTTCTCGGAGGGGCTGACTCAATCAGCAGAAACACTCCCACGATCTCCGATTAAAATTAATAAGCAAAGTGCATCTATTAATCCATTTGCCGGTCTGTTTACACCAGAGAAAAACAAGGGTGGTGTTCTACCCGGAACAAATATGTTTGGTGGCAATACGTACAGCGATATGGATACGTTCTTTGCTCCACGGGAATCTCCAAGAGCCGCGCGTAGTAAACCATCTTCAAACAATCTGCTTGATATAAATCCGTTTGGTGGTGCCCCAATACCAAAATCGAAACAATATACTTCCGATTATTTAACTAGGTATAAGAATCAATTTTTTTTGGATAAGACACGAAAAAATAGAGAAGATATGAAGCGGATAGAAGATGCGCAAGCAGCTTCTAAATTAACAATGGGTATCATGGGATCTGCGTTACCGAGTCGGTGGGGTATGCCGATGGTGTCTGATGAGAAAGTTTCGTCGATACCATCGAAAATTAAACCCGGGACTGCACCAGCCAGAGAACATGTGTCAGTTCTTGATAAATTTTATGGTCGCATTCAGGGAAAGGGATTATCAGAGCATCAACAAGCACAGGAGGAGAAACGCATTGAAAAGTTAGGTGGTTTTTTTGGCAATTGGGTTAGTAAGCCGGAACCACTCACCACTATCGCTACAGACAAGCAAGCGTACATGAATGCGCTGATGAAAGTGCAAGACGTTCCGATTAAGAAACTTACGGCGAAACAGCAGGAAGAACAGGATCGGAAGGACACCGCGAAGATAACTGGTCAGCAGGGGTTGTGGACGGTTATGCACCGTAATGCCAAAGCGCATACGATACAAGTTGCAAAAGATACAAAAGCAAGAGAAGAAAAGGAACGCACCGAATCGGATTTGAGAAAGCGTGCCAATCGACCAATTCAAAACCTAACGTCATTTAATGAACTTATACGAGATACAAAAAGAAGAACACTTGAAACATCCGAACGCGAAGAACGAACAACATCTACTGCACACAAAGAAGAACTTCGCAGGGATTTGAATACAGTTCGTTCATTTAAGAAGAGACAGAAAGAGGAAGCAGTACAGAAGGATGCCATAAAAAAGATATGGACTACGTTTGAGTACGATATTGATGCCGATGCTCGTGATAAAAAGAACAAACGCGATAAAGAAATTGATAAAGCACGCATAGCTCGATCTGTAAATGCATACTATGTTGATATGGAGGATTCCGAACGCAAGAAAAAATATAGGGAAACGACTACACCAATAGAACAGTTATGGGATCGTGGTACCAAACGCAAGGGTTCCGACCCTTGGAATTATGATATACGTAAGCAAGCCATGGGTGAAAAAACATCGCCATGGTCGGAACGACACCCAGTTCAATCGAAGATTCTATCAAACGCTAAAGGTAATATATCCAAACCATGGGATGATTTAATTGCAGGGCGTGAAGACCGTGCAGCCACACACAAGAAAGAACGTGGGTTCCTCTACGGAGGTGGATTGCAACCAAGTGGCGTTGGTACCCCCGGATACCCAAGAGGATACTTCCCCGCAAAGTCCGGTTACCCGACACGACCACGCAACCCGTTGGCGCATTCTGAACTGATGTTCTTCGGAAACCCACGCCGTAGTGCATTCGGTATACGCCCGCCATTAAAGGGGACGTTGAACAAAAAGACTGGTCGTATTAAAATATCTGCGGCAGAACGTAGGCGTGCACAGAAAGCACGTTCGAAAGCCCCGCGTGGTTTCTTCGATGATTTGTTCGGAGGGTTTTGATTATGTGGTATACCAAGCGCCCACCCCAGAACTGGCAGCGTCCTGAAACAATGCCATACCCGGAACGCAGTTTCGCAACGATGCGTAACTACCAGCAGGCAACGGCGCCGTCGCTGTTCCAGCGCAGTTACGCAGATGTGTACAGACAACAGAACCCCACCCTCGATGCTCTCATCAAAAGCCGTGAAGCGCAAGAAGATTACCGCCGAAAGTTTGGCAACATGCCAAGATAACTTTATATTCTTTTTTAACTATTACTGTCTTTAAGCGAGGTGGTGTATAAAACATGGAACATGAACATGAACGCACCTGTACACGAACTACTAAAACCGTTAAGTATACGGAGAAGGGATACCACCCGGACGTTAACAATGCGTGGTTCGCGGCTGTCGCTGCACAACGCGGCGGCGGTTTTGGTGCTCTCGGGAATAAGCATCGTCGGTAGTTTCCTGTCAGTTGTTTACATCACCCCATAACTATTACAATACTTTTTTATGACAAAATCTTAATACCCCCTTACACACATATATATGTAATGGCAGAAAAAACCAAACCTCTCAAAGTAAGTTATGCCTCCCGTGCTGCTATCGGTTCTTTGTTTAAAGCAGTTACACTTTCAACCGACCCGGCACATACGCTTGGGTTCACAGCCTCGCTTATAAACGCTTCTCGTTCTTCCCTCATCTATAAACTCGAACAACACATCCCGGATAAGACGGCGTTGCCTATCTTATTCAACACGATAGTAAAATGTATTGCCACACAGTGGAGGGATAGCAATATGCTAGATACCGAATCGCTGAATATAATCAACGAGAGAATTGATGAACTGTTTACTTCCGAAGCAATCATGCGATACGATTTGGACACGTTCAGAGATGTCGTATACTGCGATGATTTGCATAATCGATGGAAACGTGCAAATGAAACATATCTAACCAACCCGATGGCTTGGTCGCTGTCTAATGAGATGTTAGCAGATATCAATAAACAATTAATGGAGATTATAACCAGACATGATTTGATGGAGTTCCCGAAAGGTGAGTCGTTTAACCTAGATGACCATGGCACCGATGTTGGTGTAATTGCGGCAATGATGGCGGCACAAAAACAACAGCGTGCTGAAGATGATAGACAGCGCGATTAATCTGATTACGGTTGCTCTTACGATATTTGGTATAAGTATAATCGTAGCAATCGTACTTCACTTCACACCACCAGACCCGCTGGATGGTGAACACTAATGGGTTCTATCAGATACTCCAACCCAACGAGCAAGGGGTCTTTCTTGCGTGGGTTCCAAGCCCTATCGCAAGAGAAGGGTAAAAAGATATGGGATGAAATACTTATCCACGATGATGGTCAACTTGGTTTTGGTGGCACTCGTACATTTGGAATCGGAGGGCAGGGTTCTGGTAAGACCACACTTAATACAAAGTTTGCAAGACTGTCTTACTACATAGATGGTCTTAGCAAAAAAGATTTTTCTGATAGTATTCGTGACAGTGATACGCAGGCGGATTGGATTGAAAATTATGGAAGTCGCATCCACCCCGAAACCACATTGTGGCGTGGCAGGGAATATGATTCGTGGAATGTTCTGGTGCCCGGGATATTCGAGAAGTGTTATCCAAACGAAGCTGTCAAACCATTAAGGGTTCATATATACAAAGGGAGCACGCTTGCATTCTTTGACCAGAACTACAACACTGGCGAAATATTACCGCTCCCCAATTTGGATGTTCGTGAATATGTAAACATTAAAGAGTTGTACGACAACATAATCGACGGTGGGAATAACATTGTATACCCACCTGCAAAACACTTCATGTCTGCCAGATTGAAAGACAGCATTAACACCAAGCGGAATCTGTCTGTCCGTGATAGAAAGTATATGCACCCCAACGGGGAATATCTAGTTGAGCGGGATGTGTTCCTTTTTGAAATCTTTGAATACTTATATCGTACAAATATTGACGGCAAACGTAGGAGATGGTTTACATCTATTATCGATGAAAGCCACGACTTGTTTAGAGCCGCTGCACCAGACATTTACTATTGGATTATTGAATGCATGGTCGATGTTCTTATCGATACTCGTAAACATAATCTTTCTCTGGCATGCATGAGTCACGCACTCAACCTTATCGATTACCGCATACTCGAACGCGCCAGCAACTTCCTGTGGCTAAAAGGTTCCAAACCATCAGTTGCGTATTCTGTTGTTGACTCCAGACTTATAGCAAAACTTAATACTGGTGAGGGTGTAAATGAATCTCGTATGAACGGTGTTGTAGGAGGATTCACATTCAATCGTATTCCAAACAATGTATCCAGACTTGTTGTGAAAGGTATGAATACTATTGAAGATATACAAGAGATTGCTAATGACGAGTTCGCTTCGGCGACTACTGGCGATGACATAGAAAGTGATTTGGAAGGTGAAACGTAATGTATGATCCAATGACTGAATTTTATAACTTGTTTATAAAACCCCTGATTGCATATATCTTCGGAGGAACCAAGTAATGGCTATCGGAAAAACCGCAATGGTATTCATGTGTTTCATGATCGCCGTTGTAGCCATGGTAACAATGTTCTCCGTAGCCCAGACAGATAAAAGCACAGACGCAATTTACTCTAACGCTTCCAGCACTATCAATGCCACAAGCCAGTTGGCTCAAAGCATAACGAGTACTGGAACCGGGTTCATGCAACCGTTAATACTTGTGGTCGCAATCATGTTCTTCGCTGCGGTAATAATGATATTCAGAAAAAAGTAACTTCTATTTTTTACGCATGTTAAGTGCGAAGTTTACCCGTCTCTTCATTAGAGGGGTCACGGCGTGTCCGTTTACCCGCGTTCCTTCGCGTGCATTCTGCACGCGGTTCAATACTGATGTTGGGATGTTATGCCCAACAGGATAGCCCAGTTGCTTATGTAACGCACCGGGTTTTACTTTGGCTTTGCCTATCCAGTCATCTTTGGTTGGCATGATAGGAAGTGGTGAGGATTAGAATATCAATGTTTGGTGGTGAAACAAACCCCACCGTTCTTTTCGATTATATCTTCAAATGTTTTAATCCACTTTAATTTGTCGAAGTTTACCATGGTGTTCTCTGCTGATGTCAACGCGACAAATTTGTTCGGGTCGCCTTTAATGTAATACTTCTCTTTGTCAATGAAACAAAAGTATCCTTCAACATCTTCATCCCATTCGCAACACGCTTTCTTCTGGTAGTAAACATGGTGACAAGAAAGCAATCTACCATCGTTTTCTTCTTTCATTTTGCCAGACAACACACTCTTATGATCCCAGCATTCGCGTATGCGGTTACGTAAGTCACGATTCCATAATGCACAGTATTTATTTTTCTGCTGTTCTTTGTGGTTTACACCACCGTACCATATGTCGTTTCTACCAAGAATTACATTCTCGCTTATTAGCTGGCGTTCTTCGTCTGAACGGAATCTATTGCGGGCACGATCTGCTGCGGCGAGTTTGCGTTCTGGGTTATTAGCCCATCGCTCTTTTCCGCGTTCCGAATACAACACCTTTGTTTTTATAGAATCTTTTGGTCGGTTTTTCTTAACAGCATCGGATATTTTCTTACGGGTCTCGTTAGAATGTTTCTTACCATAGTTTGGGTTGTTAACACCACTTCGTTGTTCAGACCATAGAGCACGAACTTCTGGTGAGAACACCCGTCCTGTATTTGCCTCAGAAATTTTACGTCTCCATTCGTCATGTTCGTGTGTTCCTTTACTCGGTGGCATCGGAGTTTACCTTTGGAACTATAGTTTCTAAATACTCTCTCATTGTAAGTTCTCTCTGTGTAGCTAGAAGTTTTATCCTAGTTCTCAATTCTTTAGACACCACGATCTGCGTGTCTGTAGATACGTTTGACATAGTAATACCATTGTTGTATTACAATATAAAGGTAATGGTTTTAAATGTTAATAGATATATGTTAATATAAGTGAGGTGTTTACCATTATTGTTGAGGGTGTAATTACTTTTATCATAGCCGCTGCACTGTTCTATGTAGCACCCGGTGTTCTGGGCGCCATCAAGACAGCGGCACCCATTGTTCTGTCCGAGACGGATGCAGGACTTAACGCTTCACAGACTCAAATCAGCACCACTGTATCAGGCGGGCTGAACCTCTCTAGCATTTCACTTATCATGCTCGGTATCGGTATCATGATCGGTGGATTCATGCTTATCCGTGGACGCCAGTGAGCTCACGGAGTGAAGAGTAAAGCGATAAGACAGGGGGTTCAATTCCCCCAACTTTTTTATAATAGTTAAATCAATAGTAACACAAGTGAGGTGTTAATACTGATCGTAGAAGGAGTAATTTCGTTTATCATAATTGCCGCATTATTCTACGTTGCCCCGGGTGTTTTGGGTCTTATCAAAGTATCAGCACCGCAGGTGTACGGAAACGCGGCAGACTCGCTTGCTGGTTCTGGATATTACGACCCGGCGTTAAACGCAACTGGTGCTTCCATATCCACCGCCGCATCTGGTGGGTTGTCAATTTCAAGTCTTGCTGTTATCATGATGGGTGTCGGTCTTATGATCGCAGGTTTCATGTTCATACGCGGAAGAAACCAGTAACAACCTTTTTTTAGATGTATGGTATATTAAGTGTAGTATGAAAAAACTTACAGCACTCATAATCATTCTCTGCCTGCTAACCCCCGCTGTATTCGCAGGGGAACACTTCTTCATCATCATGCTCGGCGGGAAACTATGGGACGGAACCGAGATGAAGATGTCCGTTAGCCCCGTAGAAGGCAACGCCCCGCTTGTGGTTACGATGGCAGAGCAGTCAGGCTCGAAGGATATCGTATCATGGGAATGGGACTTTGGAGATGGAACTGCGAGAGAGACAAAGCAGGATCTCCAGCATACCTATGAGAAGGCGGGAGATTATATTGTCACGCTGACGGTGTTCAACCTGAAGGGGGAGAAGGTGAGCGATACCGCAACTGTGAAGGTAACAGAGAAGAAAGTGCCGGGCGAACTAACAACCTATGTAACCGCATACACAGGAGCAACCACGATAAAGGATGTGCTGACAACAAAGGCAACGCAGGGAGAGAAAGAAGCAGTGCTGAAAGTAGAAACAGACAACCTGTTCAAACTGGAATCATACCCCCTCACTCTCGATACCAAAGCAGTCGAAAAGACATTGAAGATTGACAAATACAAATGCAAATCGGATACCTGCTGGTACTGGATCACCGCGACCAGAGGCGGATATGAGGTAGCGATAGACAACCCTGTAGGTATCTCCCCGCCCCCAACCGATGTCGTGGTATCCGAAGTCTACGATGACAAACTGGACACACTCACCGTCACCCTGAAAGAAGATCCGAAAGCGGCAGTGCAGGAAGTCCTACAGCGTCTCGCAGACAATACGCCCATTGGCAAGAGCAAAGTGGGGACGAAGGAATGAAGAAACTATTATTTGTCCTCCTTGCCCTCCTGCTCCTGTGCGGGGTAGTGAGTGCGGATACGCTGATTGCAAAAGGAACAGCATCCGGTACTTTATATCATAAGACCGATGGCTCATCTGCGTCAATGTTCGGGGGTGACGGTGAAGATGTCCAAAATGATTATGGTACAATCGCGGGGGGGTATTTGGCTGCTCATTCTACAAATACAACTGAGTGGTACACCCAACATATAAGGGGGGCATCGACCTATAACACCTCGTTGATTGGGTCAAGTTCGACAATAACAAATGTGGAACTATCAGCATATTTGTTTATTGCAGATAATAACCTTGGCAATATCGCAGGAACTTTGTTATATTTCACCCCCGGCTCTGATACTACATTTTCTATGGGCGATTACCAGCAAACCAACTTTTCGCGCATTGCTACTGATATACCATGGGCATCTATCCAGAGCGCCGGATGGAAAACATGGACATATAACGATCTCGGAAAAAACAGCATCCAAAAAACAGGATTTAGCCATGTAATGTTTACCTTCGATAAGGATGCAGATAACGGTGCAATGACGTACAACGTAGCGTCTGATTCAAGGTTGTTGTATAGAGATCATACGGTAGCATCGTATGAACCCTACCTCACCATCACCTTCACCCCCGCAGACATTACACCACCACAATCCATTTTCAATTTGCAGGGTTTACCGACTTGCTCCACTATTAACTGGTCGTGGGAAGACCCTGTAGACCCGGACTACATCGCCATTGACGCATACAAGAATAACACGTTATACACCACGTATGTTGTAGGATATTTGTGGGATAACTGGACGGGGCTACCGGAATCTACGTCTATCACATTCAGTTCCAGAGCGAGAGATAATGCCGTTCCCCCGAACTACAATTCTACATGGGTGAATGCAACCGTATCCACAGGAGCGTGTGGAGTCACTCCTGTTGCTTCGTTCACTCCATCTGGAGAAGTAACTGGAACTACTCCAGTATCACAAGCATTCACAGACACCAGTATCAACATACCGACATCGTGGAAATGGGGAAGGAACAATCTCACAGAAACCACATGGGAACTGTTCAGCACTGCACAGAACCCAACCCAGAGTTTCGTAACTGGCAACTGGCGTGTCAACTTAACCGCAACAAACTTCTACGGTTCAAACATCAGCACACAAACAACGTGGATAAACGTATCCATAGTTCCACCACCGGATAGCATCACGAATTTGCACGTAAACTCATTCAACTGTTCAGAAATAAAGTTTGAATGGACAAACCCCTCGGCTACAAACTTCTTTCAGACAGTAGGGTATAAGAACAATGTGTTGTGGGAGACGTACTGGAATGACACCACCACCAACACGATGGATGCTCTCTCTGAAAGTACATCATACACGTTCAGCACATACACCACAGACTCCGCCGGAACCCGCAATGCGACATGGGTTAATGCCACACAGGTTACGGATGCATGTGGATTCGCACCATCAGCGAACTTCGTAGCCAACAACCTCTCTGCGTGTCTGGATGTTCCTGTTCAGTTTAATGACACCAGCACGAACACTCCCACCGCATGGCACTGGATAATGACACCGGGCGGTTGGGATAGTCACTTCCAAAACTTTACCCACGCATTTGATACTGCTGGATTGTATACCGTTGAACTGACTGCTGGTAATGCATACGGCGATGATGTTGAAACTAAGGTTGATTACATCAATGTGACGGACTGCACGGTGATTCCACCAACTCCGACACCGACCCCAATACTAACATCGTTTTCTACTCGGTGTTATATACAGGTTAACTCTCTCAACGCCACACCTGTTGACAACATAACGTGGGACTTCGGTGATGGCGGTTATGAGTTTACACCGGTTGCAACACACTGGTTTGATTGGGGTCACAGTTATTTAATAAACCTTACTGTAACCAACGGAACGGAAGTTGGTAATTCAAAAATGTATTACGACGGATGTTCTGGCAACTCTGGCGTTTATACAATGAATCCAATTCTATAACAATCTTTAAGTAGATATTCTTCATTATATCTACTTAATGATAACAAACATTTCCACGTCTGATATTATTTTAAGCAGCACTTCATATCTGCATGATCCAAACTATATCCCTGCGCAATATGTTCTTATATTTATTGCGATAGGATTCTTGTGTTGGTGTCTGTTAAGTTACAACAAAGAACTTGAAATATTATTTAGTCTGGTATCGATACTTTCCTTTGGCGCCGCCTCGTGGTTCTCTGCATACATGACAGTAGAATCTTCCACCATCATTGTAAAAGACGGGGTGGCTACATCTGTATATTCACAAGTGGTTACACCACAACCCGGTCTACAGATAATTATGATTGTATGTTTTTTGTTTTCTATAATCATAACAGTATACCTGTTGTTCCTACGCGACGCGGATAAGAAGATTGACGCCACATCAGTACGTGGTAAAGTATAATAAGATATAACATACACAATACATACAATACATAGGTGATGGCATGGGATTACTTGACCGTATCATAAAACAAGAAATAAAAGGGCAGTCCCCGGAAAGTATCGCCGAGGAAGAACGCATAGCCCGCGAACAGGAATATATGCAATACCAACGGGATGCTGAAATGGCAGCATCTGGGATGATGGGGTCATCCATCGGGCAACCGTTACCACAACCCCGGGCTTTTCAAATGCCCCCATCATTTGAAAAAGAAACAATGGAGTTATACCTTAAACCGAAACTCCCCGAAAACATAAACGACTTGGACGGGAAGAATCGTTTTTGGGTATACACAAACGAATCATCCCTTACCAACAATATCACATCCAACGATAACAACGAAGGTGTTGGAAGAAAACTTCGTAACCTTAGGACAGCACTCGACTTTCAGGGTTGCGACAATTGCAACAATCTGATTCAGGATTGTATGTTACTTACGCACGCAGAGATTGTTATGAATAAGGCAAGAAGTGATTTCACCGACGGGTTCAGGGAACGCATAGTACCAAGCGTCGGATTGAGTATGGTTGGGAATTACCCAACAAACAATATGAGTGCAGCAGAACGCCCACACGATTCGAAACTCGGGTGGGGACTATTAGGACAGAGGCAGCAGCGATAACATGATGAAAACACAAGGTGAGTGCGAGTATGCACCAACCCCTATACATGGATGCACTACCGTGGCTGGTGGTGGAACCGATCATTATAGAACGTATAGATATCCCCCGGAAGGATATCCAACATGCTTCGAAGAAAAGCCGTCGTGTTATGCATGCCCGCATAAACTACGGTGTAAGAACGCAAGTGGGAAGTTATAATCATGCCAACGATTGTTGACCTCCCGCTATACGAACCCGTATTGATGGGCAACCCATTTTACCTTTTCATAATTCTCGGTCTTGGTGGATTGCTCATACTGTGCATTGTAGCCTTCAAAACAGAAGTCTATGATATAATGCAACCAGTGTGGGGTTTCCGTAACGCAGCGGCATCTGGTAAGCCGCAAATGATAGTTGTTGGAATGAATGGTAAGATGTGGATGGAAAGTGTAGACCACGTTGCAAACATTTTCCGAAGCATAAGCCTTCCACTCATGTGGATCATAACAGTTCCAATCGCAGGTCAGATGGGAAAAGTAAATACCGCGATTGTTTCTGACGATTGGAACATAGTTCACAATCTGGATATTGATTATGCAATCGTGGAGATTGCTCATAAGTGGAACTCGATTGAGGAAACAAAACCAGAAGAACAGAGACAGTATGTATACAACTGGGATACTTTCAATCACCATTTGATGATAGGAGATTTCAACAAGATGATGCCAAATGGTGTAACACTGCCCCCGTTTAGAGTGGTGGATTTTCATGAACTGAAAAACTATTTGCCTGTATGGGATGCCGCACATCACGCGGGATATATCAATCAGGAAGTAAACAACAGACGTAAGGACGATGAAAAAAGTGGAACAGAATTAATGAAGTGGGCAATTATAGCAGCGGGTGTTATGCTCATATCTGCCGTATTTACCTATCTCATCATACAGCAAGCAGGATGATTATTATGGTCGAAGAAACCGTTGAACAGTTAAAGCGCCTTCACGCAATTGAAGATGTTGAGCATGCGATCTTTGCACTTGAACGTGGTATGCCAGTGCCTCCAAAAATCATTGACACCATGAAGATGATGTTTCGTGCTATGGTAATGGAATACAACAGCGAATACGCCGACAGACCAGAACAGCCAGTTGGAACTCCTCCACAGCAGGAAGCCGGGACTGACTAACAATGCAAACCAAAAAGAAAATTAAACGACTGTTCGTTTTGGATATGCTGGTTGTTGTCATACTGTTTGCAGCAGCATCGTGGTCAGTATCTGACGGTTTGTTAAACCAACCCGAACACGGAAGTATTATTAAATTGACAGTGGGGTTGTTTCTATATGGGTTGGTAATTCTTCTATGTAACTTGTCAACATTGAAACTTCTATTGTCGGTACGGGCAAGATACATTGCGAAAGCAAAGAAGAATAAGAAGAAGAAATCAACAGATAAAATTATTACCAATCAAGGCGCATAAACCATTGTTATGATTCACTCTAATGACGATGCGGCGGCAGGAATATTTACTCTTGTTTTAGTATTCTTGGTAGCGTCTCTAATGTTTGTACTTATGGGGTATGGTATAGATAGATTCACGCTGCTATCATCTTCAATGTTCAGTGGAACCGCAGCATCTCAAATGAGATTCGACACAGTAAATTTTATGTTAACAACATTCAGGGCTGAACCATTCATCCTGTTGATTGCAATCGGATACAACTACTGGGTATCAGAGATGCGTCAGTTCTCTGGGATGGCTGATGTTGGAACCATGGTTGTTGCAGCAGTAGAGATGGTAACAATGACACTGGTGATAATAGCATTCACATTGTTTGGTGGATACGCCATAGATACAATAGTGAATTTCGTAAACAACTTTGCTGTGGCAAACCCGGATTTAAGTTTGTTTGAAGCTGTTCAATATATTGCACCGGCATTTTATGGGATTATGTATTTAATCATCATAGCAATTATAGTTCAGTTTGTAATGACTTGCGTCCAGACGGTTGATTACCAACAATACCAGCAAGGATATTATTGAGAAGAGTAATACATCATGTGCGGAGAACTTTACTCCCTATGGGGTTAATCCCCCATCCTTTTAATCGAACCAACCCCTGTTCCTATAATATGTGCATTTTCTAAAAGAGATACACTCGTGACACCGTGACGTTTTCTGGAACCATCTACACACCAGATAACGAAACCCATACCAGACTTTATTCCTCCAATCGATCCGTATATTGGCACGACGATGAGATGATGTAACACGAACCTTCATGTTGCATCACTCTCGTAAATAGAAAACTCTTCTTCCACAATTGGCTGTGTTTGTTTACGTCTGGCTATCCACATCAGATCGCCTATAAAAACATTTTTCATATCTGCAAAAAACGATGGTTCTTTTATAACAGGTAGTATAGATTCTACGACGGGCACTTCTGATTTTGAAGCCACATTCTTTTTTATTTTTTCGTAAATCAAATCCTGCATCGAGCGTGGTTTCTTTGTTCCATAGTCGGTACTGTATGGATTAAGTTTGGAATTAACATTGGGAAGGTTATTGGTGTATGGATTAACAAACACCTTGTCTTTTCTTTTCTTAGACTCGATAAATGTTTTAAGTTTTAATCTGGTTAGTTCAAACATTTTTCTTCCCCGGATTTTGATACGCATACAACGCTAATGCTATACCGCCAGCAACCAAGAAGTCAAGTATTGGATATGCGTCCATGGCAAACATATACTGGATGCTTATTCCAAGCGCTTCTATAGCCAGCCCAAGCATAAAGAATGTTGTGTATGGAGATTTACATATCGACTGTACATATGTTACAACAGATGAGGAGAATGGGTTATTAAATTCTCTAATGAGTCCCCTACCTCCCCCTTTCAAAACACGTTTGAACTCTGCCATCTCGTCATCAAGTTTAGTCACGCTTTACCCACTCCACCCATCGTTCCCATAACGATGGCTCCATCTCTTCGAAATCCAAAGGGTCTTGCTTCGCTGGAAAGAATCGCCTTCGTGTAGCATATAATATCAAAAACAACCCAACGAAGAAAATAATCCAGTTATAGTACGTAAACAAAAAAAATGTTATTATGTCCGGGGTGTATGTACGGGATGTAGTCCCGATGAGTGTTGGGACAGCTTCGAACAAAGCCATACAATCAAATCCGTATTACTTGGTCAGACACAACCGGCTCGTCGTATGTAGCACGATCTGTTGCCATGGCATCAATCACATCGAGGGAGTCTACGTTGTCACGAACCTGAACCAAGAACCACTTGCATGCTAGTACCGCCAGAATCAACGACAGCATATACAACTCAGATGCCACAAGAACTTCTGCATAATAAAACGACATAGCCGCAATCATCATTACGACGAAGTTGTACAAATTGCGGTACCCAATAACAAACGTGAGTTTGTTATCAAACTGAATTAATTTTTCTTTAGATACAGTGATCATAATTTTATCTCCTTTGTTTTGTTTCGTATCCTACGTTCAGCGAAAGCCCGAATTGCTACATACACAATGTATATCATCGGGATGCCAATGGCGAATACGGCGCCAACTATTGGCAACACTTTATCAATTTCTGTCTGTGCTAGTTTGTCATAATCAACCGGATCCTTTACAATCTTTTCTACGGTAACAGTCTTAATAACTTCCCTTATAACTTCCTTCTCAACTATCACAGGGGTTGGAATCGGAATGAATGGATTCCCGTCAATGAACTTGTAGTATGTTGGTTTCGTGTAAAAGTCCTGCGTCTCCTCCCGTATATAAAAACCAACACTTGCTATTTTACCAGACGGTAAAATAGCTGTCAACTCGTGGTGCCCCGGTGCTAAAATATTATAATCAAGATTGTAGTAACCATGGAATGTTCTATACTCGCTGAGATTATTACCTTCGGATGTTATTGTCATTGTCGGATAGTTAATCCCAGAACGTTGCGTGCGTGGGTCTACATCTATCACCAAAGTAATCGGGGTGCCCGGTATTTTATTTGTATAACCTGTAACTTCAAGCAGGCTTATATTACCATAACTAAGATTGCCAAGCCTAACTTCCTGATACCCGGTTATCTCAACATATGGGTCTTGAAGATTGATTTTATATTTCTGATACTGATCATCTGTATTTTCTTTCAACATTGTCTCGACCCTATCTTGAATCATGCGTGGTTGAAAACCAGTGACATCAATTACATCCAACCCACGCATCGTTGGGACAAGAGTATCTTTATCAAACGAGCTGCGGTTGTTAAACTGGTATTTCAATTCGTATATTCCGTTGACGCCGGGTGTAACAAGAAGCAGATTATAAAAACCAACACTCCACGTTTCTACAAGTTCTTTTTCAAATACGGGAACATCCGGTGTGAGGTTTACATCTTTGGACAATATCTTCTCATCATCACCAAACAACCACAATTGCTTCGTACCATTCTCTAACATGAATAGTGGGTCGTCGTTTGACAGTGCAAGCCCATCCGAGTATCTAACATCCATAGAGTATGGGTTTAAAAGAAGTCGCTGCTCTTCTTGTTGTATCGTGGTCGTTTTATTACCACGAGTACAATTCGCACTTACATAGAACAATCTATTGTTAGCTGCCTTTTCTTTCAGGTTTGGATAATGCACATACCAGAACCCGGGATAATCTTTAAAGTAGAGTGGGTCGATAAAAAATTGTCTAAGTGCTGAAATGGAGTATGGTTGTTCTTTCAAAGTAACAAGGGTCTCGTTGCCCGGCGCAAAGTCATCTGTGTATGCCCCATGGTATGCAATGCTACCAGTCCACCACCCAATACCAGAGATATCATAGACCCCTCCCATTTCAACACACTGTCCCTGTGAGATGCGGGTGTTGTTGTTTAATGGAACCCTCCCTGTTAAATTTGGTAATGCGTTGCCAGTAACATCGTGCACTATTGGTGTTAGTGTTGGTTGTGGCGTTATTGAAAATATTTCAAACGAACCGTTAGTTGCCGCGGATACTGGTGTAATAAAAGATAGCAACAATATCAGTGCAGCCACCACCCCCATCAAAATCGTAAACCACTTCCAGTCCATTATGCACCATCATGCAAAATAGTAAGCTCAGCAACATCTACGAACTCGCGTATACAATCTTCCATTGTTTTGTGCTTCCTAAACGCAACCAACTTGAAACGATAAAATAGTTCTCTGTCTATTTTTATAACAGATTGTTCTTTCACTACCATATATGAAAGTAGTTGTTTTACCATTTATACATTATTGGTTACAAAACAATACTTTTGTAAATTGTCAAGATTGCATATACCGTAAACATCAGACGTTAAATAATAGATTTGTGTTGTCATAAATTATTTTATGTGGTAGTTTGTTGTCATAACTTTAATATACGTTGTCAAACAAATAGTATTGTATGGAAGATATTATTGAAGAACCTACAACCCCCAAAGCAATTGTAAAAGAAAACACCAGAATCTTGACACCAAAAGAATATGCAAAATTAAAAGAGAAGTTATCTGCTGACTATAATTGCATATGCGATGTTCTTTTGTATACTGGTATGAGAATGCCAGAACTCATAAAATTTTCACAACACCCGGAATGGTATGATGCCCACAGGAGATGTATTGAACTCCCGACAACCGCGATACGAAAGAAAAAGACAGTATATAAAACACGGCAAATCAATTTGAATGTTAAAGGGTGTGACGCCATAAAACACTTTCTTAATATGATGAAGGGAAATTTGAATATACCAACACGGCAGGCTATGGTTGGGGTTTTATCCCGTGCTGCAATCGAAGCACAGTTGCCAGATGGTGATAAGGGTATATGCCCAAAAATGTTCAGAAAGATGTTGGTATCATATTTGATGAAGTGTTACCCGGAACGCATGTTCGAGATAGCAGCAAACATGGGGCATACCCTAGAAGTAATGAGAATTAATTATACCAACCTTTCTTTCGCAAGAGAAGATACAGAAGATATCAGAGCCTTCTTGAAAGGGTGGGGTGAAGCATGACAAACAAGTTTTGTTTCGAAATACCCATCTTTGCTTTCTTAACATCTGGCTGGTTTGTTGCAGCATACTTTGCAATGATGCCCGGGTTCCAAAAGATGATGGGAGAACTCCCACCCGGGGCGGCGGTGAATGTTGTAACACCTACAATGTATTTGTTATTGGCTGCGATTACAAATTCATTGGCGTGGTTGATTGCCACCATGTATTATTTCAAAGGTGATGAAGAATGAAATTCGACAAACTGGTTATACGTAATATTGGAACCATACTATTGTGCGTATGGGTATTTGCAAAGGTATGGGATTTTGTTGGGTTGGTAAAGTACTGGTCGGTTCAGGACTTCATACTTATTGTTGGTGTGATAATGCTGATTGCTGGTAGCGCATATAATGAAGAAGAAAAAGAGGAACACACGTATAGAGTAATAAAATAATTACCGTTTCATTTTTTTATCCATAGCAGCCATTCTGCGTTCTGCTGATGGTAATACTTTGTAATAACTCTGATACTCATTCAGATGTTGCTTTGCGATACCTTCTGCGAACTGATGTTTGTGTTGTGCAGTCCATGATGGCTTAACATGTTCCATCTCTATCTTAGTTCCAATCGCCAGTTGCTTCTTATTGTAGGGAGGCATGGTTATTTGAAACTCCCTTTGATTGCACCGAGCATTCCGATGCCAACCATACCAACTGTATATGCAGTTGCGATGTTCGTTGTCGTATCAACAATCTTGTTCACGTTGCGATTGCTCATTCCACTTTGCGGTCTTGCCGCTGGTCTACGTTTAGCTGCCATGACTTCATGTTGGTTTGATTAGAGATAAAAGTTTCTATGTATATCAAGTGTTACGAATCTGAAATATTGTAGCACAAAGTAATACTAGAATTGTTACAGCCATAACAAGTAGTAACACAAAATAAAAAATTTTTGAATTTTCAAAATTTTCAAATTTGAGATCAGGCATTGAAGAAATCAGGCATTGGTAAAAACACACTTGTACATGTGGGGACGTACCCCCCCTCCTACACCCACCCCCACCTACCCCTGCCTGCCCATCGCGTGTGCGATAGTCCTTTCCCTATATAGGTCGGGGATGATGGGATATACTATATATGCTCACACGTCTAATAATTCTTGTAGCACACCTGAGGCATACGGTGCACCACCACTCGCCTCTTGTGTTGCTATGGAGTAAGACATGACCAACAACCTACCAACCTACCAGCCAGCACTGGCTATGGTAAAAGAAAATAAAATAAAAAATTTATTTTATTTTCCAATGGAACCGATGAATGAGAAAGAACAAACTGAGAATAAATATTTTCAGTTCGCAGAGATCCGAGAGGAACCGAAAACAAAGAAAACAGTTTGGCTGTTCTCCAAACTCTCAAAGGAAGTAATGGAGTGTGAATAGAATGATAACCACAGAACAACTAATCGAACTGGGTATGGTGGCAACAACACATCAATCCCACAAAGCAGAATGGGCAAGGAACAACAAAGAGAGCACTGGTGCGATTGCGCCAGTGACGCATTCATATTGGGAGGCGATGTGATATGGAAATAGTAATCACCTATGATAAGGTTGAAACAGAAGATTACACCAAACTTGGCGGTGACGTAGAACGCACATGGAAGTCATACACAGAAGTATACACGCTTCCAATTGTGGCGCTTGCAAGAGTTGAATCTCTAACAAGTGTTGGTATCAAGTGTGTAGTGAAGAATGTCAGAACACCAATCATAGTATGCGAGTGAGAACCAATATGAAAAAGTTTGCTGCGTGCTACATGCTATCATGTTGCGTGCTAACACGTAGCATGGCTTAATGGAGAAAGTAATCATGGAAGTAAAAGTAAATGTCAACACAAGGGAGTTACAAATAGTATACTCCCCATTAGTGCAGAGAGATGTGAACATCACCATTGAGGCGTGTGAATGGTATGCACGCACGGTAGAGTGGAAGGAGTGTGAGTAAAGATGAAATCAAACAAACAGTATACAACCAGAACAGAATCCAACAAATACGAGAGAAAACCAAGGAGCACAACATGACAACGATACAACCAACCGACAGCGAACGGTTAACCAGATGCGTAAACGTCTGCGTGATGGGGAGTGTATGCCATGAGTATTATTGGAACGGCATACATTGGTGCCATGCGAACGAATCCACGGTGCGCCCGCTGGGGTGCCCAACCGCAGATAGAGCGCATGAAGCGTATTGGGAGTCTATAAAAGCGCGGAGAATCGCAGTTGGGTTATCCCCACACTCGATGGTATCAAGGCACAGGGAACCATCGGAAGCTCCGAACTACGAAAATGGCGCGCAGACGATATGCTTCGACTGCGAACCAACCCACCAACTATCGTGCCTATGCTGGGGGCAGAAGGGAGTTCCAAATTGCTGCCCGACATACGACGCAAGACGAGCCATAGTAGAAGGCGAACCAACATCCCGCTATGATACTCACCAAGAGTTGAGCGACGGACAAATTGAATTGAATGTCGAATTTACAATGTTAAAGGAGGAGTAAGAATGGCAACTATGTATTGTAAACACTGTAAGAAAGAAGTTGAATTGCTTGTGGGTATGGGAATGCACAAAGGAGAATTTTATCGCTGCTGGTATTGTAGCGAGTGTAAAGAAATGTTATCGAACAAAAAACTGGTGGTGAAGTGAGATGGTAAAACAAATGCAAATATTAATGGGATATAGTGACAACTCGTCGTGCGCACCAATAGCAATATTCGAGAACAAAGAAGAAGCACTTG
>Ga0209668_10000212_pt1 | contig 24761 bp, 45 predicted proteins | sample FrelakmetPLP11PL_FD_187150 | JGI IMG/M metagenome (GOLD analysis project Ga0209668, IMG submission 187150) | Freshwater lake sediment microbial communities from the University of Notre Dame, USA, for methane emissions studies - PLP11 PL (SPAdes)... | ecosystem: Environmental > Aquatic >...
TAAAAATGAAAAGATTTAACTGTAAGCATGGCCCAGTTGATATGATTGAAGATGTTAATGGTTATTGGATAACTTATGATGACTATAATCGAAGTATACTTGACAATAATAAATTAGTTGAAAAATCCTGGAGAGCAAGAGATACCCAAACTTTGGTTAATGAAGAAAAGGTAGAAAAACTACAAAATACTATTGTTGGTTTGTCTATTGGTTTGTTTGCTGCAGTTGTTACATTATTGTTTATTTGGATGAGGAATTGATATGACTTCGCCAAATAACTCGGGTGATTTATACACAAATTTAGCTACTACAGGTGCATCAAATATAGATGTTAATGCTATGGGTAGCACTACTAGACCTCTGCCTACAGCAAATGGTTCAAGTTATAACGAAATAAAACCATTTACTGTTGCTCAAATTAAAGGAGAAATGTTTACTATAGAGAAAACTGATCGAGAATTATTTCCAGAAATGAGTATATTAAATTCTGATGAAATTAAACGATTTTTAGTTCAATATCTATTAGAGAAAATGATGAAAAGTAATTGTATTGAATTTACTAAACAAAGTAATCCTAATACTATGGATTATACATATAGAGCAAGAATCTTTGCCGTACCAAATGCTGATGTTCAACTAATACGAAAACAAGAAATAAATGAAAACGTATAGAGCTCGTGATTTAACCAAAGGTCAAGTTATTATAAACAATGACGAGCAACTTGTTATTGATAGAGTTGATATATCTAGACGAGGTAATATTCTAGTTTGGGTTAATAATAAAATTAACCAAGTTATCCATTATGATCCAATGGATATTGTTATTTTAAAATAAACGTTTACATTCCCTGAAAACATGATATAATAGACTCATAAATTAAATTATTGAGGAATTAAAATGAATAATAAGTTTTTAGAGTTGGCAGAACAGGCAGGATACCAAGAAGGTTTTAGGTTTGCATTAGAAGATTTTGATCTCGAAAAGTTTGCTGAATTGATTGTGAAGGAATGTGCTAGTATATGTGATAGACTAGAAGACGAGTATTTAAAAGAAAGCGGGTGTCAATTCAAAGATGATGATAATCATCTTATGGGAATGGGTGCAGGAATATGTTGTAATGAAATATTAGACCATTTTGGAGTTGAAGAATGAACGATAAATTCTTGGAAATATTGTCTAAATCTTCTGGGCGAACTATTACTAGACCATACGATGGTTCACTCCTTATCAAATTAGATTTATCAGAATTGGAAAAGTTTGCTGAGTTGATTGTAAAGGAATGTGCCAATGTTGCTGCCGATCACGATGCATTGGACATTTATGAAGAAATTAGAGAACATTTTGAGGTGGAAGAATGGTGCGGATCAGTAGCAAGAAATCCGGATAAGAATGCAACGTGGCATCAAGGTGGTTAAGTGTTAATATCATTTGTTATATGGGCTGGGTGGTATTGGAATATGCCAGTATCATATTGGATTACTGCTTTTATATGTTTAATATTGGGTGAAGTATGAGTAAAGCACTAGCGGTATTATTAGATCTAAAAGAGTCTGCATCTTATTGGTCTGAGTATGATGTGCCCATAGGAATACACGAGCGTATTGATGAAGCGATACTAGAACTAATTGCCACAAATGAGAAAAATTCACTAATTAAAGTATATACTGATCTTTTAAAAACATTAATAGAAAATAACGGAGAAGGTTTAAAAGAACTACAAGCCTTTGATCTTGAAACATATAATAAACTAAAAGAGGTTTTCGATCAATAAGTAAAGAAATACTGTAGTTTATTTTAACCAAGTGGAGGTGTATTATTTCTGGCGGAACTTTTGATTATATCCAATATAGAATGGATCAAACTATCGGTGATATTGAAGATATCATCTTTTATAATGATGATAAAACCCTCAATGATTGGGGTGATACCAAAGGTCGTGGTTACAGCGACGAAACCATACAAGAATTTAAACTGGCAGTATGGTATTTAAGACGGGCAGTAACTTATACTCAAAGAATCGATTGGTTACTTGCCGATGATGATGGTGAAGAAACTTTTCATCAACGATTGAAAAAAGATTTAGAAAAACTGGTGAACCATGAAAATATATAAAAGTCTTGTTGAAGATTATATAGGTGAACTATTTTTTAAGATTCCAGCCGAACTAATCGAAGAACTTGGTTGGGAAGTTGATGATAAGATAACTTGGATAGACAATAATGATGGTTCATTTTCACTAAGGAAAAATGATGACAATTGAAGAAGCGAAAGATGTGTTGATAGGAGAACTTCAAGAAGAAGTCACTAAGTTAAAAAAACTTAATGAACTTTGGGAAGCACGTTTCAATAATATGGAAATCAGATTTAAAAATGCTAGAGGGGATTATCAAAATGGGTGAAGAAACACAATTAGTATTAGTAGAATGTATTCAAACATATCGTATGAGATATGTGGTTGAAGTTCCTGCAGGACATTCAGATTGGGCATTGGATACTGTATCTTGCGATGAAGCAAAGGAGTTTTCTCAATTATCTCTTGGTGAAACTATTGTATCCCATAGAGTTATAAGTAAAGATGAAGTGTTGAACCTCTGTGATAAAGATAACGATTACGGTTCTTCTTGGACTGATGAACAAAAATTTGATGTATTTGTCACATCCCTTGATGAAGACCTTATGGAGTATTAACATGCAAAGATATAATCAACAATTCGGTAATGTAGGACCAATGATAAAATCTGATGATGGATATTGGTGCAAAAATGAAGATGCCGAAAATATCTTACACTGGAACGAGCAATCTTTATTTGATGTTATCAAAGAACGCAATGAAGAAGTTGTCGTGTATCAAGAAGAAATAGCACAAATGCAACAAGATGTTCAAAATCTTGTTGATTGTTGTGAGGAAGATATAGCAGAACTTAAAATGAGGAATGATAAGTTGTTCAGTTTGTTAGTTATATCAACCGCATTAAATCTTATGGCGATAACTACTATAGCATTAATTAAGGTAGGAATATTATGAAAAGATATAAATCGGGTTTTGCAGGCATGCAAGAATCTGAAGAAGGCAAATGGATCCAGTATTTCTATTTTGCATCTGAACAAGAACGAGCCGAAAGATATTTAATGATGTTGAAAGACCAAAGTACTCAACTAAGTTTATTAAAAGAAAAACTTTTAAACTTAACTGAAACTAATATACAATGTAAAGAGGCAATTAATAAAATAGAAATTCAAACAAATAAATTAAAAGTTTCTAAATCTGAAAATCTGAAATTTGATTTATTCGTTACATCTATCACTCTAAATATAGTATGTTTATTATCAATTATTGTGTATTTAACAAAATAAAACGTTTACATTCCCTGAGATAATGTTATAATAGACACATAAATTAATTAAAGAGGATATAAAAAAATGAAAGGTTCTATTAGATTTATCATGGGATTCATTATGATTTTTGGAGCAGTAGGAGCAGTTGAAAATTCGCCATACATTAATGGAATTGTTCCTTTATTTTGGGGAACTTTAGGGTTTGTAATGATGTATTGGGGTGTTACTACTATAAGGAAAAACTAATGTATCTATTATTAATTGTGTTGTTTACCGGTCAAATCCAAATATATGAATATCCTAGTGCATCAGATTGTGAATCAGCGTTGATTCAAAAAACCGATGTAGGTAACTACAAAAATATTAAAACCGCAGTGTGCGTTAATACAGAAGAGGTAAAATGAAGAGATTTTTAATAACGATAACAGATTTAATGGTTCTATCATTATCAACAGTGTTTTTTATTACATTGTTTATGACCGGTGAAATTTTGATTATGTCTGTAATGGGGATTTTTGTATTAGGGTCTGTGTATGCATATTATAGATCTAGAAAGAAATATCTATACGGATGTTGCTGTTAATTGGAGATACAAAGTGATAATAAAAACAATTTATGTAGATATGGATGGTGTCTTATGTGATTTTAAGAAACGGTTCTATGAATTATATAAAGATGTTCCTGAAGTAGATTATCCCAGCAAAGGCAAGGAAAAGAAAGAATACAAAAAGAGATTTGGTGAGTTTGTTAAGGATGGTCATTTTGCTACTTTAGATCCAATGCCAGACTATATCAAAGCAAGTCATTTCTTTTGGTGTTTTGGTGAAAAGTTTAGTATCAAGATATTATCATCCGGTGCTTGTGAAAAATATCTTGAGGATATATCCAAGCAAAAAGAAAGTTGGTTGGCAGAGTGGGAAGTTACATATCCTGCTATTTTTGTTGCTGGCAAGAAACTTAAAAAAGAATATGCTACGCCCGATAGTTTACTGATTGATGATACTTTAATTAACGTCTTAGAATGGAGGGATCGAGGTGGACATGCTATCCTACACAAAACTTGGGCAGAAACACTTATTGAATTTATGGAAATTATTTATGAATGAAATGACTAAAGAAGAAAAAGAAGTGTATGCTATTTTATTAAAGGAAATATCTATAAAAATATCTAGCAATAGCAATAGTACCAATTATCATATAGCAAGATTAAGGGATTTCGTTGAGGTAGTTAATCTTAGAATTGAAGGTGCAAATTACAAAAGTGAATATGATGTGTAATGGAAACTCCTAAAGATAAGAGGTTAAGGCAAAAAAATAATCATATTAAACGCCAGTTAGAAATCGCTAAATCTAATGGCGTTCCTGTCAAAGTTCCTCATAAATTGCACAAGTCCAATGTAATGAATTGTGGCAATCCCAAATGTATTATGTGTAGTAATCCAAGAAAACTCTGGAAAGAATTAACTATGCAAGAAAAGAAGTTTCTTGAAGACTCAGGTGAATAGATACTTTGTGAAAATATTTCACTTAATGTGAAATAAAACGTTTACATTCTCAGAAAACATGATATAATAGACTCATAAATTAAATAAATGAGGAAATATATATTATGAGAAAATATGAAGAATTTGTAAAAGAAGCAGGACCTTATCCAAAATTAATAAACAGAGAATACGTATGGTGGGCATATAAACAGGGAGAAAGTAAAGCATTCACTAATATCAGCGAAGCACTGAAGTTTTCTAAAGTAGTAGATATGGTTTGGGAAAATGAAGATTTATGTCAAGCAAGTATGGACGCAATTAATGAACATAGCCAGAAGATATATGACGCTTGGTATGCTGAATTAAGAAACTCCAAATCAAGCATCCCTGATAAGGTATTCGATATATTTTTTAAAAAAGCTGAATGGTTTGTCGATGAAGCTGATTATCTTGGCGACAGTAATGATAAGGCAGCAGAATTTTTAGAAGAATTTGTTGAGTTTTTTAATAGTGTATATGCTAATTGGTATGAATAATATGAAAACTTGTCCTAAGTGCAAAACAGAACTACAAAACCTTTCCGCAATTGGCGACTATTGCCCTAATAAGGATTGTGATGTAATAGACAACCTTGTACCATTATGGCAACTTACAGGTGACAAACCATACAGTGAAAGATACAATATGTACACACGAGAATCAGTAGTGCAAGAATGTATTGATGTTATTATGAACTGCGGAGATAGGCATCGTAAAGAATACTTTGCCGGACTTTTAAAAGAGCATTTTGGAATTGAATAATGAATATCTGTAAAGGTTAAACCATGAGAGATAGAAATCCTGCCCAAACAACCAAAATTTGTAACAAGTGTGGGAAGGTTGGTCTAAGACAATATATTTCATTTAAATTTATTCAACATTATGGTGTTTATTGTGAAATATGTAATTATAAATCTGAAGCAAGTCCAAGTGAGAATTATGGTTTACAAGAATGGATTAATGCAAAAGAACTAAAAGAAACTCCTGAGCAGATGATTACTAGGATTAATGAAAGTCTTAAAGGTAAATGATTATGGTAGAAGAATATGTAAATTTTACAGAAGATGCTTGGAATAACATTAAGGTTTTAAAGGATAAAGAAGCAATTGAAATGCTTAGATTGGTCAATGAATCAATTGAAGCAGTGACTAAGTGTGCTAAACAATCTCAAAAAATAAGTCACAATAAGCATATAGATGATAAGTATAAATCTGCTCTATTTGAGTTAGAATTGAATCGCACTTATGCCGAAGCATTTTTAGTTAGAGTTAAAGCAATTGGAAGGTGAAGAATGAAAATATATGTTGTGACTGCATATCGGTGGGGTAATAGAGAATCCCATAGTTATGTTGTAGGTGCATTTGATAATGAAGAAAATGCAATCAAACAAGCCAAACTTGAAAGTGAATGGCGTGGTGGAAAATATGATTGTGAAATTCGTTCAATGGAATTAAATGAATCATTGAAATATAAGAACTATGATGTTGTATTGGCATTACCCAAACAAGAACCACTTGAGGAAATATAATTATGCCTAATTGTCTACAAGATAGAGAAGAACTACAAAAACTTGTCAAGGATTTCTTTGAAAAGTTCCTTGATACTTGGGAAGAATCTGATTCGGGTAAAGAATTTCATCCCATTACAATTAATTGTTGTAGGTGTATGAAGGTAGAACCTTTGGATAATTTACTAAAAAGAATGAGAGAATTATCAGGAGCAAAACCTGCATATGAAATAGGAGTAGATGATGAGTAGGAATGAAATCTTTGATAGATTTACCGATGGAGAACGTAAGTGTGGTCCTCTTGGTACTAGATTAGTTGAAAATCATACTGACCCTTATGCCCAATATCACAATGATCCAACTTGTGGAAGTAACTTAACCCATAAACAAGAGGTAGAAGCATACAAACGAGGTTACGACAACGGTTACAACATAGCAGTCCGTGATTTAAAACAAAAAGTAGACAGCGTTTTTAAAGCAATTATGGATATATAGAAAAAAATGAACAAGAAAATTAAAGAACTTGCTGAAGAAGCAGGATTTATGGATTCGTGGTTTTCCGAATCTTGTGAAGTTGATGTGGAAGTATTTGCCAAGTTAATTATCCAAGAATGTATTAATGAAGTATCGTAATATCATTCTACAACAATCAATGCTTGGTTTATTCCAGAAAATCCTACTAGAGAACATTACGAAGAATTGGCATATATCAAGGGAAGTAATGAAGGATATAATGATGCGGTAAAGCAAATTACAGATGGATTAAAAGAACACTTTGGAGTTAAAGAATGAAAATATATATGTCAAATTATCGCTCAAATTGGGTGTCGCCCTATGTGATTCTAGAGAAGTTTTTCTATTGGCGTAAAGACTATGATGCATATAAAAATGAACCACCAAAATGGTTACAGACATTATGTGAATGGAACACAAAGGTTCTTAATACTATTCATCCAAAAATAGAATATGTAAAGATAGATCCTTGGGATACATGGAGCATGGATCACACTTTGGCTCCTATTATCTTACCAATGCTAAAGCATTTACAAGAATCTAAACAAGGTGCTCCATATGTTGATGATGAAGATGTTCCAGACGAACTGAAATCTATGAATGCTCCCAGATGTGAGAATGAATGGGATACTGATGATAACTGGTTTAAGAGATGGGATTGGGTGTTAGGAGAAATGGTTTTTGCATTTGAAACTAAACTTGAAGATAATTGGATGGATCAGTTCAAGACTGGAGTTTCTGATACAAATTGGGTTGAATCTGATTATCAATATGAAGGTGAAAATACTTGGGAAGTAATACACGGACCAAAGCATACATTAGAATACGATTGGGATAGCATCAAAGCATATCAAGCAAGAATACAAAACGGGTTTACATTGTTCGGAAAATATTACCAAAATTTGTGGGATTAGGTTAAAAATAAAAGTTTACATTTATAGAAAACTGTTTATAATAGATCCATAAATTAAATAACTAAGGAAAACTATATTATGATGCATACAACTTTAAACAAAATCAGACAACATAATCCCTGTGCCGATGGATGGTCTAAGTTATTAAAACACCTTGGCAAAACTGAAGCAGATGATAAACCGTTGAGTTTCTTGACTATTCTTGAGTCTAATGGTCCTGATGACGCATTGTGGTGCTGTAGATCAGCACCAGAATATGACAAGGAGTGGCGGTTATTTGCTGTCTGGTGTGGTCGTCAAGTGCAACATTTAATGACAGATGAACGCAGTGTAACTGCTCTAGATGTTGCAGAGAAGTATGCTAACGGATTAGCGACAAAAGAAGAATTAGATGCTGCTAGTGATGCTGCTGATAATGCTGCTGATAATGCTGCTGATAATGCTGCTTATAATGCTGCTTATAGTGCTGCTTATAGTGCTGCGGAAGCTGCTGCGGAAGCTGCTTATTATGCTGCTAGGGCTGCTGCTAGGGCTGTTGATAGGGTTGTTGATGTTGGTTTGTTCTATTGCCCTTATGTTCCATTGCGAATGGTTTGTGCGGTTGATATAAAAGAGCAATTTATTAAAGTTATTAATGATATACAATAGAGGGAAATAAAATGGCGTTAAAATGGTTAAGTGTAGTTGTTACCGGTTTTTCGATTTGGTGCATTATAGGGATTGCGATGGAAGATGTATGGGAGATTACCTCATACTCATGGTATATGGTAGCAGGGTTTTGGATATATCCTTGCTTTGATTATTTCTACAAAACTGTTATGGGACAGAAATGAAATGAAATTGTATTTTAAAATTGTATTGGGATGTGTAATAACAATCATTGTAATAGGTGGTGTACTACCATATCTATTTTCAGCAGAATCAGACTTGCTTGTAGTAAGTGGTATTATCGTGGGAACATTAATGGTTCCTTTTAGTTATGTTTATACAGGATGGGTACTTGACAAATGAAGAAATTATTATTAGCAATAGTAGCAATCGTATTACCATTATTAACTGGGTGTGACAATGTGCCAGTTGGAAATGTTGGTATTCTTGTACATAAGTTAGGTGGTAGTAAAGGTGTAGATTCTGAAGAATTAAATACAGGACGTGTATGGTTAGGTTGGAATGACGAGTTGTTTATTTTTCCTACTTATTCACAGAACGAATCATGGATTAAAACTGCTGACCGTGATGAATCTATTTCTTTTCAAGATAAAGATGGAATGAATGTTAATGCTGATATTGGCATCACATATTCTATTAAAGCTGATAAAGTATCAGTTGTGTTTCAAAAATATCGCAAAGGTATTAATGAAATTTCAGATATATATCTAAGAAATATGGTCAGGGATGCATTAGTTAAAGAGGCCTCTACTAGGTCAATTGAAACAATCTATGGCGAAGGAAAATCTGATTTAATCAAAGATGTTGAAACATTAGTTAGATCACAAGTCAATGACATTGGTATTATTGTTGAAAAAATTAATTGGATGGGAGAAATGCGACTACCTCCATCTATTGTTGAATCAATTAACAGAAAGGCACAAGCTACGCAATTAACTGCACAACGTGAACAAGAAATTCAACAATCTAAGGCAGAAGCGGAGAAGAAGATTCAAGAAGCACGAGGTGATGCTGAATCAACTTTACTAAGAGCAAATGCCGAAGCACAATCAATTGTCTTAAAAGGAAAAGCGATTGCCGAGAACCCATTAGTCATTCAATTGAATGCTATTGAAAAGTGGTCAGGACAATTACCTACAACTATGATACCTGGAGCAGCAACTCCATTTATAAATATTAAATAATTATGACATGTCTTATAGTATGGATTATGATGCTTTGCTATTTATGGCTTTTTATTTTCATAGTTTGGCGGAACAGTGGAAGCAGAGAAAGAGATAACTGGCACGAAAATAATAGACATTTAAAGGGGAAGAAATGAAAGAACTAAATATGTTCATAATCAAACTATACATGTGTATAGCAGTTGGTACAATATTTGGTATTATAGTTACCGTTATTCAGGATATGCCATGAAAAAAGACAAATTAATTATAATTACGCTTGGTTTAAGTTTTTTAATTTTATTAGTTATAATGGTACTAGTAGTAGACACCGTTCTAACCCTGTATTAATGAAATAAATAAATCATAATAAAACCTAATAGGTGCATTATGAAAGCAATACCACTAATTTTATTGGCAGTTCTTTTATTCCTCTATATGAACATGGAGATTTCTTCGCAGTCTCCATGTTCTTCTTTTTCTGCAAATCCTTCTTTATGTACTTCTGATAATCATCCAGGATAATACTTGTTTACATAATCTAAAACTATGATATAATAGATCTATAATAAAACTTTCTGTTTATAGGAAAATATAATGAGTTACACACGCTGGTCTACTTCTAATTGGTACAGTTTTTATAATAATAGTAGTGAAGAAGATTCTCTTAAGGAAGAACAAGTATTATCATTATGGCATGTTTCTGATAAAAAGGATTATACTTATGCTGAACTACAAAGTATGGGTAAGGGAAAATTGCATACCTTATACCCTGAAGCAACCGATGAAGATATATTAGAGGCAATGGACATTATTGCCAGATTTAAAAAAGATGTTTGTGATGAGTTTGAGAGTATTTTTTAATAATATTTTTTTAGTTCTGGAAAATATTTACTAAGATTACCTTTATCATAAGATTTAACTATGAGATATTAATGAAAAATACAAATATAAAAAAATTACGAATAGCGTATTGCTCAGATTTACATATTGAAAGAGGAATATTAGAACTTGAAAATACAGAAAAGGCAGATGTTTTAATATTAGCCGGGGATATATTTGTTACATATGATTTAGAAGAACTCAATAAAAATAAAACTGCGGAATGGCTTTTGTATAGGTCAAATAAAATCCATAAGTTCATAACTGACTGTTGTAAAGAATTTCCACAAGTTATTATGGTATGTGGTAACCATGAAAGTTACAGTTCAGATATTATGAACACGTATAACAATATTACTTCATTTCTTAAATACAATAGTAACTTTCATTTATTGGAAAATGAAGTATTAATTATTGATAATGTTGCATTTATTGGTGGTACTATGTGGACAGATATGAATGGAGAAGATTTAGAAACTATCCATAGTATTAGAAAAATGCTGAATGATTTTAGAATTATTAAAAAGTCTAACACTAGATTTACTCCTGAGGATGCTTTAGATATTTTTAAAGAAACTACAGATTATATTGATTTAATGTCTACCATACATAGTGATAAAAATGTGATAGTAGTTACTCATCATTCTCCTTCATTTAAATCTACAGATCCTAGATTTATAAATGAAACTATTATGAATGGTGGATTTTGTTCTAATCTCGAGCAGTTTATAAAAGATAGACCTAATATTAAAACTTGGATCCACGGTCATTTACATAATAAAAGTAATTATTATGTAGGTACATGTAATGTATTATGTAATCCAAGAGGGTATATAGGATATGAAGAATGTGCCAATACTTTTAAATTAGAATATTTTGATATATGAAAATATTAATTATGGGATTACCTGGATCAGGTAAAACGGCTCTTGCAAAGGCATTACAAGAAAAGTTAAATTGTGATTGGTTTAACGCTGATGCAATAAGAGAACAGTTTGATGATTGGGATTTTAGTTTAGAAGGTAGAATTAGACAAAGTCGACGTATGCGAGATTTAGCTAATACTTGTTTTGGAGACGTTATTGTAGATTTTGTTGCACCACTTCAAGAAATGCGTAATATATTTAATCCTGACATCTTGATATGGGTAGATAGAATAGAAGAAAGTGTATATAAAGATACCAATCTTCTATTCCAAATTCCGACTAATTATGATATAAAAATACCATTTGGATTATCTATTGATGAAGAAGTTGAATTATTCTTGGTTTATAAAAAACACTTGAGTTAATCTACTATTTTCAAGTGTATCTCCAAAATATTTTGTAGATTTATGAAATTCAGTTGCCTTATATAATACAAGTCTATTAAACACATTACCTACAATATCTCTTTCTACATGTGGATGACCTGTGTATATAGTAGTTCCAGCATCAATAGGTGCATCTGGAGTTAAATAAAGAATACCGGCAATTTGAACATTATTATCCATGTGAATCCAACTATCTCCATCTGATTCTTTGGTTAACTGAAAACTGCTACTAATTGATAAGTTTTCAGTTAACCCAAAAGAAGATTGAACAAGATAAGAAATTCTAGATAATACCATATTAGCATATCCCATATCTAAATCATTAACATTATTTGTTCTTAATCCTGGCCAGGTATTTTCACCTGAATTAATCTTGGTAATTTCCTCCGCTGAATAAAACATTTGATCCAAAGCCCAAGTTCTAACAACGTTAGGATAAGGTAAAAAATCATCAACTATTATTAAATTCATATCCTAACTCTTTTATTAATAAATCTGCTACATTAATATGTTCTTCTTTGTTCCAGTATTCTTTATCAGTTTTTTTACCTTTAATGCCTCTGGAAGCATTTAATAAATTGGTTCCTCTTAAAATATATCTTTCTTCTTCTATAAAATGAGAGTCTTCACATTGATCGCACCATACATCAAATGCCAACCATTTGCAACCAGATTTATTTAATACCTGTTCACAAGAAGTAAACATTACTTTAAACATTTCTTGATACCATACACTAGAATTAAACGGTCCAAATGCTCCCCACATAAATTGCTTAGCATATTGACAGGTTGTAGAATCCATTAAATGATATGACATTCTTTTTGTTCTAATTCCACCAACATCTTCATTTAAATCTGTTATTCTATAATTAATATCAGGATGATTAGATTCAATATCATAATCATCCGCAAGACCAAATTCAAATCGTGACGGAGCAGTCCAACCTATTAATACAATATCATCTTTTGTTAAAGGGATGGATTGCAATATTCTAGCAATCCTCCAGTTACTTGAGGCAGGAAGAGAATAATCTGTTAATGGCATGCCTAATTTTTGAGATAATACATTAGGCCAAATTAATTCTTTTCTTTGCTCTTCATTTATATCAGCATCAATGAAAAAGTTCCAACCCCAAGTAAAGCTATCCCCAAAAGTGTATATCATAAAATATCTTTTAGTTCTTTTAGAGGTTCATCCCATCTTCTTGGTTTTTCTTGTCTTAACAAAGTAACATTATCACCGTACCAAGGAGATTGTTTCGTTGAATGAGACCAAGTATAATATGCAGAAATAGGAATAAAGATACAAGTTTTCTTACCCATTGCTGCAGCTCCGTGCGCAACTGATGTACATGTTGTAATAACTATATCCAAATTATTCATTATAGACAAAGTATCATCAAAGGATTCCATGTATTCATGCATTGGAATTAATCCTGGAAAATCAACCATTTCTTCCAATCCAACATCACGTTGTAAACTATAAAACTCTGCATCTATATGTTTAACAGACTCATAAATCTCTTTTAATGGAACTGATCTATGTAAGTCATTGTCATAATCAGGATTACCTTGCCATCTAATACCAATTTTCTTTTTATCAGATTTCATCCATTCATATTTTGCATCATATACTTCTGAAGATTTAATGTATGGTCCATACCATAGATTTGTATAATCTAAACTTAAAGATGTAGGCATATTCATTGGATAAGTCCACAATAAATCTTCTTCTTGTGGGATATCTTTTTTACTGGTAATAGTTTTAAAACCATTACGGTTAAATATTTCTGCCATATCTTTTCTATCAGTCAGCCAAATTGGGTTCATTCCATAATCAGTAAGATACTTCATAAACCTTACATTGATTATCTCATCACCAATTCCTGCTTCAGCAAACAAGATTATAGTCTTTCCAGGTTGAATTCCACCTTCCCAATATTTGAATGGAAGTTTTGCTTTTTGCCAATAATCTAACTTTTTACCTTCTTCTAGAAATAAATTTAATCCTTTTTGGAACTCATCTCTATACAAATAATATGTACCAAGATTAAACTTGATTTTAGTAACATATTCTTCAGATAAATTTTTAGCATTTAACAATACATCATGTAGAATTTCTTCAGCTTTATCTCTTTCATTCATTAGAAAATGTGAATAGGCCTTTTCTAATTTTGTATCAACATCATCTGGAATTGATTTTAATGCTTGCTTAATGTATTTAAGCGCTAATTCTGGTTCATTAGCATGGTTATAAACATTAATCAAATTTGTACGTGCAGTCCATATTCTTTCATTAGTATATGAAGTTATTAATGCGCGTTCAGAACATACAATAGCTTTAGGATATTCCTTTTGTTTAAAATAGCATTTTGCTAAATCATCATATTCAGTAAATTGCCAAGCATGTTTATGCATAGTGTCTAACAAGGAAATTGCTTGTTTCTTTTCACCATGACCTACAAGATAATTTACTAATTGCTCAAGCATCTTTCATCACCATTAATTTCATATGAGTTTCGCCATATACATTATTAAAGTTTCTAGATACCTCAGTGATTTCTTCTTGAGTCATTTTAGCAAATCTTGGTTTCCAGAAATCATCAACTAGAAAATCAAATTCGATAATTTCAAAATCTACATCTAATGGTAAACCAAAACCTGAAGAACTATTCCATTGTTCTATATGCCATTTATTATATCTTTTACTAAACAATCTCATGTTATCAATAGTAACAAATCTTACATGAGAAGGATCTCCATAAAAAATTTCACTTCTATGATGTGGAACTTGGATATCAATAATTGCCGTGTCTTTACAAACACGATAAATCTCTTTCATTAATTGAAAGAAGCCATCACCAATATGTTCTAAAATATGATATGCACGTACTTCATCGACAGAATTATCTTCAAAGGGTAATGTATCTACACCCAATTTAACCAGATAATCTGGAGATGTTAAAGGATCTGCATCTAAATTTAAAAATCCTTCATATCTTTTAAAACCGCCACCAATATTAATTTTCATTTTTCGCCTCTTACTAATTTATAATATGTATTATTTTCTAATACCCAAGTTTCAATATAATCTAACACGTCTTTTCTTATAACAACCCCAAGTTCTATTATCTTTAAAAACTGTTTCTTATCGAGATCAAATTCGACACTTATCATAACATTGCTTTCTAATGGATGCATCCAATCAGGAAATAATCCTTGGCTCCATGCACATTGATAAGTAGAACAAACTTTAGGTCTCGTATTATATATAGAACATTTTTTATCACACAGGAATTTACAAGGTGATCCGTTACCGAATACATTTCCGTATGCATTCGCTAACATCCAACCATCACAACATGCGGTACAAGTACCGCAGTCTTTAAAAATCATCTTGTAATTTTTTTATGTGAAAATATATCCAAAAATAAGTTAAATTCCTTTTCAGATGTGCCTAATATATTCATCTCAATATCTAACTCATTTTTGAATTGTCTGGCTTCTAATTTACCAAATGGTAAATCTATTACCTTATTGGTATACATTACCTCATAAAGACCTTGTATAAACCCTGCGCCATTTTTCAACAACCAAGTATCTTCTGTAGGTATTAATTTGTTATACCACAAATCAAATATCTCTTCTAACTTGGTTAAATCTCCAGTTTTCTGAACAATTGCACACAATAAACCCATGTAATAATATTGCGCCATAGTAAAATCAGGTCGTTGTCTATAGTTCTTAACAATCAAATCAAAATAACGATCTTCAATTTTCTCATTTCTTACAGGTCTATTAATAGTTCCATAATGTGCAATAAACGATAGATCTTGGAATAAACATTTACTAATCCAACCTTCATCTGTCGTTGGATATTCATGAACCACTCCAGTAAAGTAGATACCATTATTCTTAAATAATCTATCATGGTATGGTGGATCATATGAATTAGGATCTCCATAGACTATACAATGTTTTTGACTTACCAATATACTATTGTAATAATCTGATGTAATAAACTGAAGTAATGATCTACCATTGATTAATTCTTCATCAGCATCCATCCAAAGTATGTAATCACCAGTACATTTACTTAAACTATAATTTCTTGCAGCAGAAAAGTTACCTAACCCATCATCTTCTTCCCATTTATAATCATAAATCTTATCAGTGTATTTAGAAGCAATTCGTTTAGTATCGTCTGTACTACCAGTATCAACAATGATAATCTCATCAACTAACTTATAGATAGATTTTAAGCATCTAGATAAATTATCTTCTTCATTCTTAACAATCATACTAGCCGATATCTTTTTATAAGGACGAGTCTTTATAAATTTATCTTGATAGTTTGGTTTATGGAATGTAGGGATATTATCCTTTTCAACAGTAAAGTAATACACGAAATGATATAATGGTTCGCCTCTTCTACCAGTTTGTTTTTGTTTAATCGCCTTAATCGTTAGATTAGTTTCCTTAAAGATTTCTTTAATATCGTTCATTTCAAAATGATGAAGATGTTCTATATGTTTGTTATCTTTATCTAAATTTTGCCAAGGACCTACGGGTGTAGTAAAAACAAAAGTACATTTATCTTTTACTAGAGTCATAAGTTTAGTTAGGAAAGAAACTGTATCTTCAACATGTTCTATCAACTCAGCTATAACAACAACATTTACATCTAGATCATGCTTATCAATATTCAATACATTATCGCGAATAGTTTCAATTTGTTTGAACTCTTCTTTGTATGTAGATTCAAATTGATTTAATGCATCTAAACAATAGTCGTATGCATATAATTTTTTGATATACATTGAATATTTTTCTAACAATGGAACTGATACACATCCATCATAAGAACCTATATCTAAAACACTAATATTACGAGAATGTAATGGTAAAATATGTTTCATTTCATCTAAGATGATATCGATTCTTTCACAGTTATTTCTACCACCATTAATATATGCATGGTCTTCAACATTATCAAAATTACAGATATCAATTAGATCTGAATATTTTTTATAACCCGATAAAGTTTTTGCTGCAACCAAATCTGAATAAATTTCAAGTTGATCTAGAATAGCTTCTTTATTATTAGAACTTCTTTCGATAAACATTTCATCGATTTTAGCATCCCAAGATTTAGCAACAGTTCCCCATTCGAAAGGTTGGATCAATTCTTTTGCTTTAAGGACTTCTTGTTCATAAGTATTACCTTTAAACTTTTCTAATAAGTTTAAGAAATTCTTATCATAATCCTTGTCTATCTTTACTTTTGTATCTGATTTAACTGTTTCTGCTAAGGCATAATCATCTGTTGTGACGACAAGACAACCTGATGCTTGAGCTTCCATAGCATTAATACACGAAGTTTCTCCTATACAATCTGTTGGATAGATCATATAAGCACATTCATTAAGCAAATTATAATAATTTTTCTTTGATAAGGTGCCTTGATCAATTATATTTTTAGAAGATTTCAATAACTCAGTTGATCTTTTGAAGACCTCATAAAATGTATCTCCTTCCTGATAGTTCGCCATAGCATTTTGATAACCACAAATATGCAATTTAGCATCAGGGTTTTCTGATACAATGTTTGGCCAAATATCTTCAAGTAATTTAACAAGACCCCGTTCATATCTTGCTGAATAAATGTAGTTATTTTTCTTCTTATCAAATGGTATTACTTCAGATACTAGAGATTTATCAAATCCATTTGATGTTATCCAGAACGCATCATCTTCTAACTCATAAGATTTTTGAAAGAATTTCTTATGGTAATCTGATAAGCAAAATATTTTATCCGCTACTCCCATAGCAAATTTAGGATTATCGATATAGATATCGTGAGTCCATAAAATATTTAATTTTGAATCTATAGGTCTTGCTAGGAATTCTGTATATCTAGAAACAATGCAAACATCTGTTTGGCATTTTTCATCATTATTAAACAATTCATAACTACGGTAATCTACATCTTCATAGGTTCCTGGTTTATCGCAATCACAGTACACGGTCACTTCATTGCCAAGTTTAGCAAGTTCACGGGCCATATAAATCATTGCTGATTCAGAACCACCTAGAGATTTTTCGACTAAAGAGTTTCCATTAAATTGTAACCCTAGTGTTACAAATGATATAGTTTTTTTCATATTAACGCCACACTTCCATTCCACTAAATTTATGAATAATATCGGGTGGTAAAATAGATTGTCTTTCAATCCACTCTACCTTTTTCCTTGTAGTATGCAGTCCTTTAACATTAACGTCATCATCAAATTCATCATAAGAAGATTCAACTTCATTAAAATTATGTGAATATAATGGTTGGTCAATAAAGTTATATATCGCTTTCATCATACCTTCAGGATTTTTGCATAGTTGTTCATATTCAACTAGCATAATCATATTCTTTTCAGCAGAAGTTATTGCTTGCTTTAAGGCAAGGTATGCGAATCCTACAGTAGAACTTTCTTGCATCAGATAATCACAACGAGAATAGACTGTAGTTGCCCATTCATCAGGTATCATTAGATTTTTATCGTATGGATTTTTTCTGTATAGTTGTTCGAAAGAATCAAGAACCCAATTTAGATCTCGTACACATATAATTAATTTTGTATTGGGATACAGGTCTTTGATAAAAGGAGTTAGAAGACCCCAACCTCGATTTGTATCAAAGAAAACTTCTTTGGTAGGATCATCATAATAATTATCAAACACACCTTGGATTATCTTCTTTCTTTTTTCCGCAGGGCATTGATGTCGATAACCTGACATTGCTGATGATTGTTCTATAATAGCTCTAGTAAATCTTGCAAGTGGTCCTGAAATACTTGCTTGAAATTTAGGATTTTGATTTAGGATTGTAGAAAGGAGGGTTGTCCCAGAACGAGGCAACCCTGTAATAAAATAATATTTTTTGTCCATTTAAATCTCTCATAGTTAAGTTCACAACTTATATATAAGAGATTTAAGATGTTACATATCGTCTTTTACTGCCATTGTATGATAATTTCCACCTGCAACTTGTTTCCAATTAGTTCCGCCAGTAATGGTTTGGACTGGACTAGATTTATCAGTAACTGTACTATCACCTAGTTGACCATAACCATTATAACCCCATGTCCATAGAGTTCCATTGGTCTTGATTGCCGTTGTATGATAAGCTCCGCCAGCAACTTGTTTCCAATTAGTTCCGCCAGTAATGGTTTGGACTGGACTAGATTTATCAGTAACTGTACTATCACCTAGTTGACCCTCACTATTTCTACCCCAAGTCCATAATGTCCCATCGGTCTTGATTGCCGTAGTATGTAATTGTCCACATGCAACCTGACTCCAATTGGTACCACCTGCTATAGTTTGGACAGGACTAGATCTAGTAGTAAGTGTATTATCACCTAGTTGACCATTAACATTACGACCCCAAGTCCATAGGGTTCCATCGGTCTTTGTTGCCATAGTATAATAACCTCCACCAGAGACTTGTTTCCAGTTGGTTCCACCTGTTATAGTTTGGACAGGACTAGATTTATCAGTAACTGTACTATCACCTAGTGCACCAAAAGCATTACTTCCCCAAGCCCATAGGGTGCCATCAGTCTTGATTGCCGTAGTATGATAACCTCCACCAGAGACTTGTTTCCAGTTGGTTCCACCTGTTATAGTTTGAACTGGACTCCTTTTATCAGCAACGGTACTATCACCTAGTGCACCATTACTGTTATAACCCCAAGTCCATAAAGTTCCATCAGTCTTTATTGCCGTAGTATGATAAATTCCGCCAGAGACCTGTTTCCAGTTGGTTCCACCTGCAATTGTTTGGACTGGACTAGATCTCTGAACAACTGTACTATCACCTAGTTGACCATAACCATTCTGACCCCAAGCCCATAAGGTTCCATCAGTTTTTATTATAGCAGTATGACTATATCCACATGCAACCTGTTTCCAGTTGGTTCCGCCTGCTATGGTTTGGACTGGACTAGATTTATGAGTAAATGTACTATCACCTAGTTGACCATAATTATCTCTACCCCAGCCCCATAATCCACCTTCAGAAAAGATATCTCTCGGTACCAATAAATCACCTAAATCAGAAGTATTAGAAATTACTTTTGTTACAATAGGAGCTGATGTACTAAAAATTGCAGCACTGGAATTACCGAATCCTGTAGAAAGTTGGCTCCAATTATATCCGCCTGTAATGGTTTGGACTGGACTAGATTTATTAGTAAGTGTACTATCACCTAGTGTACCATTACTGTTATAACCCCAAGCCCATAGGGTGCCATCGGTCTTTGTTGCCATAGTATGATAACGGCCACCAGAGACTTGTTTCCAATTGGTTCCACCTGCAATGGTTTGGATTGGACTGGATTTAGCAACAATTGTATTATCACCTAGTTGACCATTACTGTTATAACCCCAGGTCCATAGGGTTCCATCGGTCTTGATTGCCGTAGTATGATTATATCCACATGCAACCTGTTTCCAGTTGGTTCCGCCTGTAATGGTTTGGACTGGACTAGATTTAGCAACAATTGTATTATCACTTAGTTGACCCCAATTATTATAACCCCAAGTCCATAAAGTTCCATCTGTCTTAATTGCCGTAGTATGATAATATCCACATGCAACCTGACTCCAATTAGTTCCGCCTGTTATGGTTTGAACTGGACTAGATTTATTAGCAGTTGTATTATCACCTAGTTGACCATTACTGTTATAACCCCAAGTCCATAGGGTGCCATCAGTCTTTATTGCCGTAGTATGTCTATATCCACACGCAACCTGACTCCAATTGGTTCCGCCTGCTATAGTTTGGACTGGACTAGATCTCTGAGCAACTGTACTATCACCTAGTTGACCATTACTGTTATAACCCCAGGTCCATAAGGTCCCATCAGTCTTGATTGCCGTAGTATGACGAAATCCACCTGTAACCTGACTCCAATTGGTACCACCTGTTATAGTTTGGACAGGACTAGATTTATCCGCATTATTTGGCAGTAATTGTTGACCATAATCATTTCTACCCCAAACTAATAAATTATCACTTGCATCTATAGCATAAGATGCGGATTGTCCAATAGTTAAATATTTCCAATTGGTTCCACCTGCTACGGTTTGGACAGGGCTAGATTTAGTAGTCTGTGTACCATCACCTAGTTGACCATTAATGTTATAACCCCAAGTCCATAGGGTTCCATCAGTCTTGATTGCCGTAGTATGTCTATATCCACCTGCAACCTGACTCCAGTTGGTTCCACCTGCTACGGTTTGGACAGGGCTAGATTTAGCAGTAATTGTACTATCACCTAGTGCACCATTAGGATTATAACCCCAAGTCCATAGGGTGCCATCGGTCTTGATTGCAGTAGTATGCATATGTCCGCAAGCAACCTGACTCCAATTGGTTCCACCTGTTATGGTTTGGACAGGACTTGATCTATCTTCTAATGAATTTGGTAATAACATCTGCCCGTTACTATTATCACCCCAAACTAATAAATTATCACTGGTGTCTATTGCATAAGATGCAGATGCATTAGTTGTTAAATATTTCCAGTTAGTTCCGCCTGTTATAGTTTGGATTGGGCTAGATTTATTAGTAATTGTACTATCACCTAGTTGACCAAAAGTATTATGACCCCAAGTCCATAGGGAGCCATCGGTCTTGATTGCCATATTATGATAAGCTCCACCTGCAACCTGACTCCAATTGGTTCCACCTGCTATGGTTTGGATTGGACTAGATGTATTAGTACTTGTACCATCACTTAGTTCGCCATTAACATTACGACCCCAAGACCATAGGGTGCCATCAGTCTTGATTGCCGTAGTATGACCATATCCACCAGTAACCTGTTTCCAGTTGGTTCCACCTGCAATTGTTTGGACTGGGCTAGATTTAGCAGTCTGTGTACCATCACCTAGTTGACCATTACTGTTATAACCCCAAGTCCATAATGTCCCATCAGTCTTGATTGCCGTAGTATGATAATATCCACATGCAACCTGACTCCAATTGGTTCCACCGGTAATGGTTTGGACTGGACTAGATTTATGAGAAATTGTATTATCACCTAGTAAACCAAAATCATTTCGACCCCAAACCCATAGGGTTCCATCAGTTTTGATTGCTGTAGTATGATCAGATCCACATGCAACCTGACTCCAGTTAGTTCCTCCTGCTATGGTTTGGATTGGACTAGATGTATTAGTAAATGTATTATCACCTAGTCCACCATATTGATTCCTACCCCAAGTCCATAGGGTGCCATCGGTCTTGATTGCTGCAGTATAATAACCTCCACCTGCAACCTGTTTCCAATTGGTTCCGCCTGTTATGGTTTGGACTGGACTAGATTTAGAAGTAACTGTATTATCGCTTAGTTGACCATAAGTATTACTTCCCCAAGTCCATAGGGTTCCATCGGTTTTTATAAGACCAAAATGTTTTGCTAAAGAAAATTGATTTAATAGATTTAAAGATGAACCTAAAGAAGATGTTATTACGCTTGTTGGAACATTTAATTGAGATACATAATACCAACTATTACCTAGTTCACCATAAGTATTCTGACCCCAAGTCCATAGGGTTCCATCAGTCTTTATTGCAGTTGTATATCCATATCCAGCAGAAACTTGTTTCCAATTAGTTCCACCTGTTATGGTTTGGACTGGACTAGATTTATCAGCAACTGTATTATCACCTAGTTGACCATTCCAATTAGAACCCCAGGTCCATAGGGTGCCATCAGTCTTGATTGCTGTAGTATGTCTATATCCACACGCAACCTGACTCCAATTGGTTCCGCCTGTTATGGTTTGGACTGGACTAGATCTCTGAGCAACTGTACTATCACCTAGTTGACCATAACCATTATAACCCCAGGTCCATAGGGTTCCATCGGTCTTGATTGCCGTAGTATGTTTATATCCACCTGCAACCTGACTCCAGTTGGTTCCACCTGCTATAGTTTGGACTGGACTAGATTTATTAGCAGTAATTGTACTATCACCAAGGTTACCATAAGTATTATTACCCCAAGCCCATAGGGTTCCATCAGTCTTGATTGCCGTAGTATGATAATATCCACATGCAATCTGTTTCCAATTGGTTCCACCTGTTATGGTTTGGACTGGACTAGATTTATCAGTAACTGTACTATCACCAAGTTGACCATAATTATCTCTACCCCAACCATATAGAAAATTGTCACTTGGTCCGTCTATGAAATTACTTTTAAATTGATTATCGGCCATATGGTGTATTTAAATCCATTTGAAAAGGAATAGGTTCCCAAACAATATTATCTGAGACTAAACTGGCATTATTTAAATCTTCTAATGTTAACATTGAATCTATTTCTATTATTTTATTTGCTTCCCAATCAAACGCTGATTGGACATGTAATATAATTGCTTGTACTATTGTGCCTAATTCAATATTAGATAATGTTAAGAATTCAGTACCAAATTTCCAATTAACACCATCTGTTCCTAATTGATATGCTTGAAGATATAAACCTCTATCTTCTCTAGTAGTAAATAAGGATATATCTTTATCTTGGACATTAACTGTAATACCCATTATTTCATATTTATATCTATTTGATGCAATAATTGATTTTAATTCTTGCTTAACAACATCAATTGGTTTATCTTGAACCGTATGATACATTTCTGCGGATGTTTCAGAAATATTATAAAAAGGACCAACTAGGTGATGAATTTTTGGATTATAATCTCCAGTAATACCAATATCAGTAACAGGAATAATTCTTGCTATTTCATTAACAATAATTGCCTCATTTGTGTCATTTGATAGAGGAACTTTGAAATCAATTTCTAAGTCATCTCTAAGACAACTTTGGAAATATGAAGGTCTCCAATTCATCGGACCAAGAAGAACATAATCTGTTCCATCGTGTAATTTTTCTATAATTAAATATGCCATTTTATATACCTGTTATATGTCTGAATATTGTGTTGCCATTGTATGTTGATATCCAGCAGTAACCTGTTTCCAATTGGTTCCGCCTGTTATAGTTTGGACTGGACTAGATTTATTAGTAAGTGTACTATCTCCTAGTGCACCATATTGATTCCTACCCCAAGTCCATAGGGTGCCATCAGTCTTTATTGCCGTAGTATGTCTATATCCACACGCAACCTGACTCCAATTGGTTCCGCCTGCTATAGTTTGGACTGGACTAGATCTAGTAATAAGTGTATTATCACCTAGTTGACCGTATAAATTATAACCCCAGGTCCACATGGTTCCATCAGTCTTGATTGCCGTAGTATGATCAGATCCACATGCAACCTGTTTCCAATTAGTTCCGCCTGTTATAGTTTGGACTGGACTAGATTTATCAGCAGTTGTATTATTACCTAGTTGACCATATAAATTCCAACCCCAGGTCCACATGGTTCCATCGGTCTTGATTGCCGTAGTATGTCTATATCCACCTGCAACCTTACTCCAGTTGGTTCCACCTGTTATGGTTTGGACTGGACTAGATTTATTAGTACTTGTACTATCACCTAGTTGACCATAACCATTACTTCCCCAAGCCCATAAGGTTCCATCAGTCTTGATTGCATTAGTATGTCTATATCCACATGCAACCTGTTTCCAGTTAGTTCCGCCTGCTATAGTTTGGACTGGACTAGATTTATTTTCTGCAACTGAGGGAAGTAACATCTGTCCAAAATTATTTCTACCCCAAACTAATAAATTGTCACTGGCGTCTATTGCATAAGATGCAAATTGATTAGTAGTTAAATATTTCCAATTGGTTCCGCCTGTTATGGTTTGGACAGGACTAGATTTATTAACAATTGTACTATCTCCAAGTGCACCAAAAAAATTATAACCCCAAGACCATAGAGTTCCATCAGTCTTGATTGCCGTA
>Ga0209668_10000213_pt1 | contig 24724 bp, 37 predicted proteins | sample FrelakmetPLP11PL_FD_187150 | JGI IMG/M metagenome (GOLD analysis project Ga0209668, IMG submission 187150) | Freshwater lake sediment microbial communities from the University of Notre Dame, USA, for methane emissions studies - PLP11 PL (SPAdes)... | ecosystem: Environmental > Aquatic >...
CATCTTCCCATTAATCATCGTGCGCCTTATGCCGTATCGCTTATAATAATCGCCCTGGTCGGTCGGATGTGTCTTGTGAGTCCTTTTCGGCGCCGTCAATAACGCCTCGATATCCGGAGTGATCTTCCCGATATCCACCTGCCATCGATTGCGAACGCCGTCATATTCACCCTTCAGCGTGCCGGCGGCCAGCATTTCACGCACCCGGTGATATGGGCATTTATATTCTTTAGCTACCTCGGCAGCTGAAAACCAACCCTGGTTGCCCCTGGCGGTGACTCCCATTTTATAAAGCCGCCGCCTCACCGATCCGTAAGAGCGCCCAAGCTGTTTCCCGATAGTTTCAAGTGTATCGATGCCGGCGCTTTCAAGAATATGCAGCTCGTCTCCGTCCACCCAATCTTGATTATTGAACGTGACGCGCTCCGGAGCTGCGCCGGCGGCGATCCACGCCCGCGGCATAGTCCCAAAGTATTCATAAATACGCGGGCACGTCGGCCAATCGTAGCGGCCGCTTTTGATTTTGTAATAAGCGCCATCGGAGCACGGCAGCGGGCCGTCGATTTCCTCAGCGGCCGATTTCAGGGCGGCCAAAACGCGATCGCGCGTCCAAAATACCTTAGCGCTGATACAATTCGGGAATGGCATTAGCGGCGCCCTCCTGAATCTAGTACCTCCGCTTTGTAGCCTAATGCAACAGCTATTTCCTCAACAGCATCAAGTAATTGCGTAATTTCGGGATTTCTAGAGGCATAGTCAACATAGGAATTAACTTCTTTAAAGTGACTATAGTTGTGACCATTTAGTTTAATATGCTCGTTGTAACCTTCCTCGGTGAAGAAGAAGTTTTTAAACTCTGCGACGTCTCTAACGCAATACTTCTGGCACTTATTGATCTTGAATTGTTCAAAATCAAGCTCACTATCTTCGCAATATTGCTTTAATTCTTCCTCTGTAAAGGGAGTGCCATCATGTACGTAACGTATTTCGTCTGTAAATCCATCAGGAACTGGCACCTCGCTTACACACCGCACAGTAAAAAAGTACGGTGATGCTGTAGCACGGTTATCCTGTGTCTGTATTCGTTTATGTAGCTCATAAATAAATTTAGCGGCTTCATCTGATATTATTATATTTTTCATCCTCTACCTCCGCCGACGACTTCCATGCCCAGGTACTTGGCTAGGTCCTTCTTGATGTAGTAATCAGCGTGCAGATCATCAAGCACTTGCGTGAGCCCAAACCCGATGCTTTTCCAGTCATGCAGGTCCGCGCCGGGCATGTGGTTCATCTTACCCACTTTGTAGTGATCCACAACCGGCGCCGTCAGCCGGATCAGCCGCACTGTCTGGCCGTAATCGATGATCGGCTCCAGGCTGGCCCATGTTTTAATACCACGATCGTGGGCGGTTATCAGCGATACAATGCGCTCCGCCGGCAGCGCTGCGCCGGGCTCCCAGCGCTGACTTTGAGCATCATCGATAAGCGTCAGCGACACCCCGAACTGATCACCGGCGCGCAGCAGATCAAAATCCTGTTCAGCGCGGCGGCCGCCCTTGGTCAGGATCATCACCGGCACGTCGTATCGATGCAATGTCTCGATCGCCAGGCGCGTCAGGCCGTGCTCGTCATTCAGCGGCTGATAAGGATCGCAGGTGAAGCAAAGCAGCACGGGACGGCTATCGCCGCGGGCCTGCAGGTCTCGAGCATCGAGCTCGATCAGTTCAATTGTGTTTGGCCCGCGCAGCCGCGGCAGCAGGTTGAACTTGGCGCGATCGATATGCAGCGTGTCCGGAGCGTAGCAGTAGTGACAGGCGTGGCCGCAGCCCTGGTACAGATTAACCGCCAGCTCCGAATATTCGCGGGCGCGCCCGGTAGTCTTATAGATTATGTGCATTTGGCCAGTTCCCCCTTTTTACCGATTACCGGTATAGTGTCAAAATCGACATGTCTACCCTGTAGCCATATCCCGACTGCATCTACACAATCGAATTGCTTATACATTGGCTGGAATCCCCAACAGTCAGCGCCTTCAGAAATATCCGGGCTGTTTTCTGATAAATCTCGCACGGCTTGTAACGGATGATGACACTCTGGCCAAGATTCATCACATGAGCAACCTTCCCACTGCACATATTTACACCATACACAGAGACACGGCCAACCTATAGGGTCACCCTCCGAAAGTTCATTCTGTAGTTCATTTAGTAAGAGGTATTCAAATCTTTTTTCTTTCTTCATCCGAACTATTTCCCAAACACTTTCGCCAGGCTTGCCAAGGCGGCAAGGCCCTTCGCCGCGGCTACATCGGAGCAATCACCCTTGAGAATGTTCGACGGGTCCGGGATCCACTTGGCGCATTTTTCGCGCTCGCACTCGGCGCGCTTGCCAGGCATCATTCCGCCCAGGCTATCGATCGTTGATTCGTTGAATTTATATGGGCAATACATCATTTCACCTCCAAAACCTAATCCGTTTCACAATCAACTCACATGCCGTCCCAACAACAGCCTTTACCCATTCCCACCCGATTTCCGATAACTCGACAACCAACTTCATTAATTCGTGCTCCAGATCAGAGTGCGTTTCAGCGGCGATAATATCTCTATGATCTGTGCCATCATCCCCAGCGGATCCACTGATAGCGGCCGCTGATCTCTATACTCCAGCCGCGTTGTTTTAGGAAATACGTCCATGGACCCATAAAGTTTGAATTTGGTTCGATTCTTACTCATAACTAAAACCCTCCACCGGCGCAGATCAGGGATGACCCCTGGTGCCGGACCTTTGGAAACTCGATACTGCATTCCCTGGCCGCCGGCGCCGCCAATTTTCTCCGGGACTTCCACCGGCGCGTGATATTGGCCATGCGTTCTAAAAATTCGCCCTGTTTTAATTCCGACTTGTTGTATAGATGTGTGTCACAGTAGTCATTGCACTCTTGCTGCATACTGCAAAACTCGCAGCCGTCAACCTCACCGGAACACATTTCCAGATAGCTATAAAGCTCTCTCAGCTTCTTCCCGGCGTCCAGGCTCGCAGGCAAACCAGACATCTACTTACACAACCTCAAATCGAGCTCATTTTCTCGAACGTTCTCTACTTCCAGGCCATTTTTAACAATAATGTCTAATAATTTTCTATCTTCGTCGTTTTCCGCTTGCAGCCTGATGCCGATATAGCGCACCGGCGCGTTATGATCTGAAATGTCGATCGAAACTAGGGCGCGAAACAGTTTCCAGCCAAGCCCAAAATGAATCGGAGATATTTTGGTTGTACCCAACATCTTTGCATCAAGCCTATCGACAATCATCACTCACCTCAGACCGGCACTTGTTTTTGTGGCCCGGCGGATCCAGCAGCCCGCGCAGCTGGTGATTATATACACTGGTGTCGATCATCCTACCCTCACACTTGGGACAAAGCCCCTCGGAATCACCAGGCAGAGCGCAATCTTTACAAATGAACTTAGGTTTAGATGGCATGCTCAACCTCTCTTTCGAACTCGAAATCCACATCCTCGCTATCGAGAACTTTGATTAAAGCGCCCCTGATCTTTGAATACACATGCTGATATGCATCGTCAGACACCCCCCGCGGCGGGCGCAGTATTAAACAGCATCCGTCCCAGCGCACAGCGCAACATTCGGAAAATAGTGTTTCGTATCCTGTCCGGCTTATGTCTGACTTGATGATATCTAAGGCCCCGTGCCAGATTTCGTAAGGAGAGATATCCGGAGCGGATATCTTTTTTAGATCATCGTTTAGATTAATCTGCGCCGGCGCCGCGGCGACGCGATCCTCAGTACCCTTGCCTGCTACTGCCCTGTTTTCGAGTATGCCAAGCATGTAATTAGAACTCCTGCCGCCTTGCCGGCCGGATTCTTTAATAGCAAATTCAACTTCTTTAAAGCCGTATTTCTGTGCATATTTGAGGATATCGAGAACTATTTGAGGGGTTATAAATTTATGTAAAGTTTTATAGAGATCGGTTAGTTGTGTGTGTTGTATACTGTCTATATTAAACACACACACTGTTTGTACGTTGTGTTTAGCCGTAGCTAATTTTGTATCTGCGTCACTTCCTTTTTTGGGAAGTTCTGGCTTCCCGTTTTGGGAAGTTTGCCCGCCCTCACTTCCCGTTTTGGGAAGTTCTGGCTTCCCGTTTTGGGAAGTTTGCCCGCCCTCACTTCCCGTTTTGGGAAGTTCTGGCTTCCCGTTTTGGGAAGTCAATAAGTTAAGACTTATCAACTCATTAAGCTGTGTCGGCTCATAAGTTTTTACAGGGGATATTGCCCAATCACTGAACGTGGGATTGATCTTGTACAACTCACCCTCGTTTAATACAACACGAGTATTCATAAGCCAACCTATTTCGTGTTTAATATGATTTTGAGTGATACCAACAGCTTCGAAGTCTTTTCTCTGTGGTATCCGTGCCCATTCGCGCTGACATCCGACTGAAAGCCTGTAAATGAGGTTGATAATTTTCAGCTGCCGCTTGCTGAAATCGCAGATCATAATTGCTTGGAATAGGTCGTTTTCAATCCGGACGTGCGACATCAATTTAGCCTTCCTTTATCAACATTGATAACTGAGCCAGCTTCTTTTCTTGGCGAACCATCTCCAGTGCAGAGCGATTAGTTTGTTTATTTTTAAGGTCTGCAATTTCTACCCTTAGACTCTCAATAATCTTGTTACGCTCATCAATCGTAGCTTGCATTTTAGTGATACGATTAATAACCCCTTGTATAAGGCCGTCATAGTAGTCTTGAGGAGTATCAAACATAGCGCGCTTACTGATGAGTGGTAGTTGTTCACGAGCCCCCCTTTTTGCTAGAATTTTTTGCAACGCCTGCACGGTAGATATATCATATCTATTCATTGCTTCTAATGGCCCGAATGCCTCTGCATACTCGGAAATTTCCCTGGCTTGGCTCATAAATCTCTTGTGTTTCTGCATTGAAGTTTCTTTTGCTGTATCCATTAAACCCACCCCCTCTGTATCCTTTTTTATGTTGTTTTGGGCTGTTAATGCGTACAATTTCACACTCCTTTGATTAATATAGTCTCTAATCATACGGAGTTAACACCCAAAAAATAAAGGTTGCCAATCACCCAACTATGTATTGAGGATTGACAACCTTATGTCACGACTACGATTATTCTATTGGTTCGTGTAATTTAGAGGTTATGTCAATCCATATAAAGGTACGATGTAATTTATGTCAAACAGAGAACAGGCTGCGCTTATTCTTGGTTTCCTCTTTTAACTTTAGGAGCTTGTGTAGAACTAACATCATCGGTTTCGTTGTGCCATTCATCCAATTGTGATATGTGGTGTGGCTGACTCCCAGCGTTTCCTTAGTGAAAACCTTAATGCTCTGGCCTAAATCCAGGCGCAGCTTTTCTATTTCCGCCGGTGACATAATTTCTTGCATGGTTCTAGTTTATACCATAATAATAAAGTGTTGTCAACCCCCCTAGCTAAAAAACACTTGAACTTTGGGTTTTATAGTGGTTAGACTATATACAGATGGCGGCATGAGGTCACACATGCCGCTTAAAACGGAGGTTGAAATGGCTAAGAAGCCCGATGAAACTGATATTGGAACGTTAGCTGCTCCGGATCAGGTCCGTTTACTCTTTAAAAGTATTGAGGCAATCGGAAATGGCGTAGGGGAAGCTATTCAAACCATCAAGAACATCGGCGAAGACCTGCAAAACTCCGTTCAGGCTGATATGCAGGGCATTAAGCCTATCTGCGATCAATTTCCCGGACTCTGTAAAAAAGTGGAGGATTTAAGGGTTGGCGTGGATGAGATCAGGCCGTCAGCCATCACGCGGATATCCCAGGCCGCCGACAACTTGGCGCTGCACTACAAAGAATGCACGGATCCCGCCTGCAGGCGTGCCATCGAGGCCCGGATGGCCGCCGTGGGCCTGGCAAAACCTCCCGATCCGGCCGCCCCGGTCGAAACCGGAGATCATCAAGATCATACCCATGTCGAAGATAAAAAAGGCAATAAGCCACCGGCCGAGGCGATGCCCTGGGAGAAATTGAAGATCACCGAGGCAAAGTATAAGCGGAACAAAAGCTACTATGATGATGCAATAAAGAATGGTGCTTAATGGCATTCACTCCGGAAGAACAGGAAATTATCAGGAAGCGCCGCGAATTGCTGGCGCCGATCTATGGCGACGAGGTGAAAAACATCTCCGATGCCGATATATTGTCGTTCACTGAGGAACACGTGCAGGGCCTGTTGATGAAAACCGAGCCGCCGGCAGCGACGAAAGCCGATATCGACGCATTGCTTCAAGTAATTGAGCGGCAAGGCAGAGCGTTAGATGATTTCGCAAAGCACTCAAAAGCGCAAGATGAGGCCATCGGTCAAGTAAGTAAAAATGTTGAACAGGTGGCCCAGGCCGTAACGCCGTTAATGACGGCCTTCGCGGAATTTAATAAGACTGATCCGGCGGCCGCGGGGGGTGCCGGCAAGGCGCTTGTGGCAGGCAACGGTAATGGCGGCGGCAAAATGGATTTAATGGCTCTCCTGGGAAACCCGCTGATACAAAAATTTCTTGGGGCCAGCGGCGGCGAACAACAAAACCCGATGGAATATTTTGTGAACCAGGTTAAACAGGTAACTACATTGCTATCGACGCTGGACGAGATCCGCGGCGGCGCCAATAGAAATATCAACGGGATTAAACCCGCAAATCTAGATATGAGCACGCTGCTTAAGGGTATGCAGTGGGGTTATCGCATCAAGAACGGGCAGCTCCCACCCGGCCTCCTGCAGGCGCTTGGCGGAGACGAAAACGGCAGCGAAGCCGTGCCGAATATTATCGTTGTGCAGCAGCCGGCGGAAACAGTTAAGCACCGCCGGGATCCCGACGATGAGCATAGGGTTTAAATGAACGTATAGTAGTGTGATTGCGGGTTGGCGCAGAGGCAGCGCGTTAGGCTCATAACCTAGAGGCGGAAGGTTCGAGTCCTTCACCCGCTACCAAGATACTGAGGCCGTTGGCCTTGATATAATGTGAAGCCTGACTTATAAATAGTAGGAGGGCTGCGTCATCCTTCCAAAATAAACGCAGACCAATAGAATAAGTCACGGGTGGAGTGACCGGCGCCCGTAAACGGAGGATATCCGATATGTGCGCTGCGAGCTCCAAAATGTTAAATTGGCAATTTGACCGCCTAATTGGTCAACTGATATTACTACAGGATCACGCGGCGGATCCGACGTGCCCCTGCACCTTGGGCGAATCCGGCGAGTACTGCACCGCGAAACATCTTCTAGCCATCCAGGAATATGCCACCGAAACCATGCAAATGGTCGATGATCCCAAGCTCAAGGGATGGCTGAATGATCTGTCTATCGAGGCCCGCGAACATCGCGATCGCGAAAAACAATTCCAATGTGGGCATCCGGTGGATTTTAAGGACCTTGCAGATTGGGCGCGCAGCCGGCGCAAGTATTTGGAGCCGTTGGTATATAAGGGGAGCTGCACAATACCCGCCGTCAAAAAAGACACAACCGCGGTCAAGTTACTGCATGACATTAAGCAGGTCCCGGGCGAGCCCGAATCCGGCGTACAAAAAGGCATGTTCGGCCATGACATTGAGGTTCACCCCAAGGGCAAGGGGCATGTCATACAATCCGACATATTCGAGCACGGCCGGCTCCAGGGCATGAAGGACGCCGCCGGAGAATCGTGCCAGCTGCTGAAATCGACAGATCGCAGCATCATGCCTTGGTTTGACCGCATCGACAAGGGCGATATGCTTTTCTCCAACGAGCCTGTAGCCGATAAAGGCCGCAAGATCGATGATCTCATAAAACAGCTGCACGAAGGCATCAAGGCAATTTGGGAAAGCGATAACTACTCCGCATATCTTCGCACGCTGTCTAAATTTCATAACTACAGCCTGGGAAATTGCATCTTGATCTGGCGGCAAAGCCCCGGCGCAACCCACGTTGCCGGATTCCAGACCTGGAAAAATCTTGGCCGTTATGTCAAAAAGGGAGAACATGCAATCACGATCCTGGCGCCGTGTATGCCGGCTAAACCAAAGCCTGTAGAAGGTGAAGAACCTGACGACGAAATTGAGGTCATCAAGCGCCCGATCTACTTCAAACCGGTGTCCGTGTTCGATGTTACGCAGACCGACGGCGCGCCTATCGTCGATATCGAGGTCCCTACCCTATCCGGTGAAGTCAGCGACAGTTACTGGAATAAGCTGATCAACTACGCCGGCCAGGAAAGCGTCCGGATTGATTTCACGCCGCATCCGGACATCGATCGCGATACCAAAGGTTACTATAAACCGATGACCAAAGAGGTTTGGATCAAGCCGGACGAGCCGAAGGCGCAACAGGCCAAAACGCTGGCGCATGAGCTGGCGCATCATAATTCGGCACACGCTTCCCTGTTCGACCGCGCCGACGAGGAAACAATAGCCGAGTCCGTGGCGTTCGTGGTTTGCGGCCACTTCGGATTCGATACCGGCATCAGGTCATTCCCCTATGTGGCGATATGGGCCGGCGATGAAAAAAGGCTGCGTAACAACCTATCGTCGGTGCGCGCCATCGCCGATAAGATGATCGACGCAATGGAGATATTACCGCGGACGGCCGGCGTCGACGACCTGCAGGCGGAGCTCGACGCCCTGCTGGACGATCTCAACGGTAACCGGGCCAGGAAGCTGATCCGGTATGTTAAGCGCAGCGGCAACTATAAAGGCGAGCTTGTGGACCTGACGCCGGAACAATTCAAGGAGATCACCGGCAAGTCCCCTAACGCCGCCATTATCAACAAGCGCAAGAAAATACCGTCTGAATACGCAATCGACGATATAGCGACGGAGCTTGGGTTTAAGGATGACAGGGAGCTGAAGCGCGAGGTTGAGCGCTTATACGATATGAGGTCAAAGATCGAGGATACCAGGCATCGGCTCAGCCTAGCGAAAGCAAAAGCGAAAGAACCGCCCAAATGCAGCGGCATGATCAAAACCGTGTCGACGTGCATCGACCCGGCGCTGGAGGGCGAAGAATGCAAGATCAAAGCGCTGGAGTGCGACGGGCTCAGCTTGGCGGCGGTAAGACACCCCGCGCATTGGAGCGTGCATAAGCTGGAGCACGACGCGGACCCGTCAGCTGATAACCAGGTTATCGATGTCAGATACGCCGGAGACGCTACACATGAGATCAAAGACATGGCGTTATGGCACGCGGGAAAATCGACACTGAAGCATTAGAGGAGAATTATTTTGTTCGGAACGGTAGTTGTAATATATAGCGTCTTAGTCGCTAATAACTTTTTTGTTAAGAGGTCGAAGGCGTTAGATGGCAGAGTTTAAACCCGGAGCACTTAAAGACATCCGTAAGCCTGACGATCAGGTTCGATTCTATACTGCGAGAGCTGAGATCATCCCTGAAGTAATCGACCACTCGGCTTACAACCCCTGGCCATTCTATCAGGACGGCAGCCCTCAGTGTGTGGGCGATGCTTTCAGCGAGATGATGTGTAATGATCTCGCACGCCAGGGCGCCATCCCTGCCGGACAGCCTCTTTACGTCTCTCCCACGCACATCTATAACGGAGCGCGGAAGATCGGAGGGACTCTCGCCAAAGACGAAGGCTGCTACCCGGAGAACGCAGCAACAGCGATATGCGAGAACGGCGTTGTGCCTTATACATCATGGCCGTGCAAGTACGACAAATACGGCAATATCATTTTCGACCCGACAGATCCCGACGCTTATGCCTCACTGGCGATCAAGCTCCCGAATATGGTTAAGGCCAGGATCAAAGACGGCGTTGCCGGCCTGCTGGCGGCTCTCGCTGACGGCGTGGCCACGGTTGCCGTGCCCTGGTTTCCTGAATGGGGCAGCTCCTATAATTTCGGAGTACTGCCGCCAATCCACAATAAGGAAATGTCCGGGCGGCATGATCTCGAATTTGACGGATATGATCAGGAGCGCGGCCTGTTCTTTGGCCCGAACACGCACGGCGAATGGGGTATCCAAGAGTCGGCAATGGGCTTACGTCCGTTCCGCTGCGGCTTCGCTATGCCGTTCGAATATATTGAGCTGTTTAAGCAGAAGTTCGACGGCTATGACGCATGGAATATCAATAACCGCGCCGTCGATCCGCTGCCAAAGATGCAGCTCACATTAACGATACATGGGCAAAAGGGTTGCTATGGATCGGGTCTATACGAGCCCGGACAAAAGGTTGAAATCTTCGCGGGAAAAGTGGGCGGTTATGACTTCAAACGCTGGTATCCGTCAAGCTTCGTTGATAATCCTTGGTCGGCAAAGACCACGGTGATCATGCGCGACGTGATCGAGTTGCAAACCTGCCACAAGAAATCAACTTCACCAAAGCGATGTCCGCTGTTCACAAAGGCAGCGGAGTTGAATAAAGAACAGGAAATATAAGGAGGAAACACATGAAGAGTAGGCTTTTATCATTTGTGGTAATCATATCCGTGGTGCTTTTTGCATCCCTGATCTGCGGCGGCGTGGCGCTGGCCGACGATGGCAGTAACGACGGAGGATCATTCAACTGGATAGCCTTTGCAACAGGCATTGGTGTGTTCGCGTGGGCCATGTATTCACCGGCAGTCTACGCCGAATGGGTAGATGTCTGGAAAGACAAGAAGATGGGCACTATGCGTAAGGTTGGATATTCATTCAGGGCGCTAGGTTCCTGTGCGGGGCCTGTTCTTGTAGCAGTATGGAAACAGTACGGCGCATCAATCATTGCTCTTATAACCACGCTCTTTAAGGTGAAGTTCGGAGTGCCGGTCGCCTTCCGGCGTGCCGGCAATATTTTAAAGAGGTAATAGTGTTGAAAAATTGGACAACCGAGGGTTGAAAAACAAAAACTGGTGCCCATTTGTAAAACGTTGTCAAGCCTCATAGCTGCAAAAACACTTGAACTCTTATAATCAGCTACTGTAGGCTTAATGTAGACAAAAAAATATTGGAAGCTGTGACCGCCCTGGGCAAGGGAAATCTGCCGGTCACAGCTTTTTTCTTTGACCTGGGGCGGTTTAGCTGACAAAGAAAGAAAGAGAGGCTAGATCGTTATGAGTAAGGCTTGTAAGGTCATCAAGGTAAAGGGGAAAGGAACAAGGTGCAAGTGCGGCGGCAAGTTCGCCAAAAAGTCCCGCTGCGGCAAATAGCCGGCGGGATCACTGCATCTTAAGGTAAAACAGATGGAGAAAAAAGAAATACTCGAAAAGGTGTACGACTATCAGCTCTCCGAAATCCCCGTCGGTCAGATAGTTGTATTAACCGCCGGAGTCGGCGCCGCTAAGGCGATATCGGGAGCGATCGCCGGAGCGACCGGCTTCGACGAGAACGTCACCAAGGGGATCATGGCCCTGGCCTGTTTCAAGTTCAAACCCGTAAAGAAACTGCTGGGACCTGACGCCGCCAAGTTGCTGGGTATTGGCTTAGCAGCTACGGCAATCAATGATCATTGGCAGATCGACCAGCGCGTCGAATCCACACTGGCCGGGTGGTTTGGCAGGGCCAAACAGTTGGCCGGAGGCACCACATCCACACAGAACGCAGCCACACAAACCGCGCTGCAACAGGCTGAGGCGGTAGCAGCCGCAGCCGATAATAGCTATTATGCGTCAGCATTGGGAGGTTATTAGCCATGCGTAAGATCAAAAAGACTGAAATCGGTACTTTGACCTATGGGGCGTCAACCGTCGTCAATGCTGATGTCCCACGCGACGGCGTGATCACCAGGATCGACGTTGAGGTGCAGGTGACGCCATCAGCGACGCTTGTCGGCGCAAACCTCCCAATGGGTATCTGGCATGTCATCGATACCCTGCGCCTGGTAGGCGGAGGCGGCAAGCAGTATGTCGGCATGGGTTCCGGCGAGTTGCTAGGCCGCATTATTCACGCCCATAACCAGTATGATTTCCCAGGGCTGCCGTTCGTTGGCGCCAGGGACCTGACGGCCCCGAATACAACCTTTGTACCGGTGGTATTCAGGTTGCATTTCGGATCGCGGCCGCGTGATAACTACGGGCGTGATAATCCCTTCGACCTGTCGGCGTTCTTGCCGGCACACCGCGAGTCATCACTGAAGATGGAGTGGGGATGCCCGGCCAACTCAGTGGTTGACGGAACCGTCACGATAACATCGGCGACGATGAAGATGACGATTTACCAGATACTAGGCACATCGGCGGAAATCCTGGACGAGATGGCCAGGCAGGGTCTTGACCCCAGTATGCCGATGTCCCCGGTAAGCTCGGTCGAGTCCTATGCCCATACCGGAGCTATATCCGACCTGGGCAAGCAGTTTGATATCCCGATGGGCAACTTCCTGCGCCGCATTACCATTATGGCTGAGGATGCAACGACAGTGCCCGTCCTCTCCATGGATGAGATCACCAGGGTCGGTATCATACTGCCACAGTCCGGAGAGCGCATCGTCGATATGGACTTCAGCTCGCTTGTAACGGGCCAGATGCCGGGCGGCGCTATGCTGCTTGCAGACGAAGGCGGAGCCGTTGACACTTATTTGCAGACGCAAAAAGGCATCGGCATCATAGACCTGCGGCAGCACGGATACCGTGAATTCGGTATGGACACCCGCAACCTCAAGAACGGCGATGTGAAGCTTGGTGTAACCGTAGGCACATACGCCGCCGGAGACAAGAGCTATATCCATTACGACCAGCTCGAAAAAATATCCGGCGCCATCATGTAGGCGAAGTTGGAAAATTAGGGGTGTGATCCACTGATAAAGTACGTGAGGGGGCGGCCTAGTGTCGCCCCCTCTATCTGAAAGAGGTTGAAATGGCTGATAAAAAGCCGGAAGTCATTGAAGTCAAAGTGCAACCAGGTGAACCGCTGGAGCATAGATGCGCGTGCGGGATCATGCTATGGGCAGCGCTTAAGCGGCAGGACCTGCCCGCGCCCGGCATAGTACACACTTGCCCGGAGTGCAGCAAAAAGTATGTCAGAGTTAACCCGAAAGTTAACCAGGCACCAGCTGCTGTGGATAAAAAGCAATAATAAATTATGTAAACTGAGGGCGTGCGATGGCTGATATAAGAGAGATGATAGAAGCTTTAAAGCAATTGTCGCAGCTTGAATTAGAGGAGATCAGGAAACAGTTTTGGGGGCCTAACCCCGGTAATCGCGACTACGATATTATTACCTTTGCCTTAGATACTGCGACAACTGATAAAGAATGGCCAGGTGAAGGCTTTTTCCTCTACGCCTGGACAAATGGATCGCTGGATGGCATCAGCGTCCGCCCTAATTCAAAAGCAAATGGCAGTATCCCTTTTGAGCAATTTGGCTATGAATCTGCTGTCGGATTCGACCGTATCTGGCTAACATGGACAGCTCAAGCCGGCAAGACCCTGTATATCTTCGTGGGCCGGCGTAAAGGTACGCATCTTTCACAGGTCGCCGTTAACGGCGGCGCAGGCGCGGGCGCAGGCGGCGTCGAAAACCGCGACGATTGGGCGCATGGTCATAAGACTATTGTCGCTGCCGGCACCGCGGAAGTAATGCCAACCCAAATCATTCCAAACGGCTTTAAAGTCATTATCGAGCCGCTTAATTCTAATGCTGGTCTCGTATTCCTTGGCAAGAGTAAAGCAGACTGCGAGGACGTGGCTAAGAGAATAGAGATCGATGCTGGTGGAGGAAAAGGATTTTATTTAACTAATCTCAATCTAATATGGCTGGATGTTGAAGTAACAGGCGACGGCGTCCAGTACTATATGGAGACGTAAAAATGGCTGATACGATTAATAGCCCAGCGAAACTAATTAAGACCGTAGATTACCGCAACGCTGTGCACTACAAAGTTGGCGGCAGTACAGGCACGCGCCACCCCAAGGGAACCTGGCAGGATCCGTGCGGGTCCCTGGCCAATGTCCGCACTATGCTGACGGCACGGAAGCTGGATACTGTGAATGTTCATGGCGGTCTAGCGTTAGATGCCGATATGACGTGGATAACATGGGTTGTTGATTTAATACAGCATGGCTATGTGTTTAATCCTAACTTGTTTAGTGTAAACGGTGGAAAGTTTTCCGGAGTTGCATTGTCCGGTGTATTAAAAATTAACGATTCTATATTCTGCGAAGATTGTTATATCGCTTTAATTACAAATAAATTCTCTTTAGGGGCCAAACGATGTTTTTTCCGAGCTGGTGTAACTATACCATTAGTTGCTGGCGGTGCAATAGATGATGGTAGAATCTCCAGTTTTCCGCTTGGCACAGCGGTAACTTTTATACTTAATCCCTCCGGTACTCCTGCTAATGATAACTGGTCATTCACAAACTGGCATGGCGATATTGCCTTTAGTGGTTTAACCGGCGGTATTGTTATAATTTCCGGATCGGGGTGCTTAACCATCAATGCGTCTTGCACCGGAGGCGACATATACATTGATGGCGATATTAAGGTAACAAATTTAGGTACGTCGACAGTACATAACAATAGCACGCGAAAGATTGTTGATGATATATATATAGCCGTTACCGGAGGCGCAGCTGATGTCCGCTTTGAGAGATCGGCGTCAGGCACTGTTGAAGAAGATGCATATCAGGATTTCGATATCTCGATCTACGACATTGATGCCGGCGCCGTGGCAGCAGCGGATATCGATATTACCGCGATCAGTGCCATTATGGAAAAATCCACCGGAGGCGGCGCATTCTCCAGCGTCGGGATCACTCAACCAACGTTCGCTAAGGCCGATGGCCGGGTATATTGCGCTTATCGATTTCTGGCCGCGGAATGGGCTGTTGGTGATCTCTACAGGCTGCGCGTTATAGGGATCACGGCCGCGGTGGACGGTTCTACTGTTTATGTGACTGCAATGGTATGGTCAAATGCCGTGATCGAGGCCGCAGACATTGACGCAGTGGCGGAAGCTATTAAGGTTGTAACCGATAAAATAGCCGGAGCTACCGGCATATTATTTGAACAGGCTGATGTCCCGGTTAATGTTAATGCCATACTGGCCAGCGAAACAGATATATTAGATTTAACTATTGCGTCAACTAGATATGTCGTTAGAGATTTGATTTTAAAGTGCGTAAACCCTGGAGCTGAGACAGTAACGGTAAGACTATATAAGCTCATTAATGATGCCGAGACACTTATTGATACATTTCCTATAACAACAGACAACTATACAAACTATTTTCACTTAATGGACTTATTTGGATCACCTCAATTATCCGGAGATAATATCAGGGTAGCTGTTATAGCTACCGCTGCTGGGCCTTATGCAGTAACCGGCCAGTATAGCTACGCAAAGACTAACGTATAAGAGGTAATTATGGAGAAATGGAAAACAGCAGTAAAAGACCTTTGGGACAGACTAACAGCTATTAGAGCTGGGTACCTCGATGAGTTAGCCTCCGCTAATCTTCCTGCTGATGTTGATACGATTAAAAACGGCATGCTTTTTTCAGCGGACTTAAATAATATATCACCAAGCCTTATCACAGTAGTATCGGCGACTAATGCTAAACATTACAGCGATAGTGAAGTATCTAGTAACGCGCTGGCCTATACTCTAGTAAAATCAATAACTATAAGGCGGAATATAGCTGCTTGCCGCGTAGTATATCAACAGGCATGTCCTCTTTATGATCCAGGTAGTGAATCATTCTCAAGGGTGTATGTAAATGGTGTAGCTGTTGGGGCAGAACATGAGCTAATGCAAGCAGCGTATTTCGGGTGGAGTGACGACTTGACCGGGTTAGTGCCGGGAGATGTGGTGCAAATTTACGCCTATTGTCTCAATGCTTCACATCCAGTAAACATTAAAGAGTTCCGAATCTGTTACGATTTTACTCTTGAAACCAATGCAGCTAAAATACCCGCTGCTGTCATATCTCGGAAGGTTTGCCCGATAGTTATGAATAAAAAACTATCTATTGATGATTCCGCAGCTAATAAAGACTTTACAGCAACAAATACGCTTGCGGCAATTGGATTGCCAACAACTAATGATACCAAAGTTGTTGGGACACAAGTTTGGATAGTGGGTCGCGTTGAAAATACTTATGCTGGCGCAAATTCACTTGATTGTGCTACAGCTACAGACAATCAGTGGCAAATCGACTTGGACAACGGTGGATACACCGACCTAGTAAATAACGCCGCAGATGGCCAGATGCTTGATGGTGACTGGAACATCGGTATTCAATATGGCCAGACAGTATTCTCGTACTTGTTTAATACGACGACCAAGATAACAAATATTGATGGCAAGATTGGTATTAGGCTTGAAAACGGCGTATCACATTTCCATACTTTAGAAGTAACCTGTGATGTCTTTCTAATTATTGATTACAAAAATGTATAGGATGTAATGAGATGAAGCAGCCATTAATAGGCGGATGGGGAGTAAACCCATTAAATTTTGACGAAACCCGTTATACGCTCTTGCAGGGTGGTGACAATTATACCAACGTAAAAGAGTCTGTATATGAGTGTATACCAACTGGCGGCAAAATATCAAGGCTGTTTGTTAACTTAAATGCCGCCATAGCCGCTGGCTCAACAGTGACTTTTACCTTAATGGTTAATGGGATAGCACAGGCATTAACTTGTACTATAGCGGCCGGCACATCATCAGCATATGATATAGACCATTCAGTGGATGTTGTTGCTGGAGACCTTGTTTGTCTGAGATATACTTTTACAGGTACGCCTGGAACTGTATATGCACGATGGGCCACACAATTCGAAGGAACAAACGCTGGTGAAAGTATATTGTTATGGTGCGGCACATTAGACAGCGGAGCTACAGTATTTGGCGGGTGGTGTGGAACACGTAGTAGAGATATTGCAGGGCAAATGTTCCCGCCGGTTCCCACAAATGGCACTTTTAAGAAGATGTACGCATCGTTATCAGCGGATCCGGGGGCTTCTCCAGATGCGTATAAGTTTGATTTACTTATAGATGCTATTGCAGGCAACAACACGTTTAGTATTGTTGCTAACAACACAACAGGTAATAGTGGAGCAGCTACTGATGTTGTAACTGCCGGTCAAAAAATAACTTTGTCAGTGACCCCAGTTAGCACACCATCCGTTAGCCCGTATTGCGCTATGGGGATAGTGTTTGTATCATCGATAGATGGCGAAAGTATCCATTTTCTTAACGACACGGATTCTCCATCAACTTCTGTTGAACAATATGACATGCTTCTTGGGCTGGATACATATTGGGGTTCCACTGAATCTAATAAGGCAAGAATGTCTCTGTTGACGTGTGTAATAAAAAAGTTATATGTAAAGATGCAGACATCTCCAGGGGCTGGTAAAAAATACACAGTGTCTATAAATAAAAATGATGGCAGCGCGTCTGGCCTAACTGTTGAAGTGGCGGATACAAATACAAGTGGTAATGATACGATCCATTCTTATATTCCAGTAGATGGTGATACAGCTACTTTTAAGTGTGTGCCTAGCGGTACACCAACCGTCACTAGAATTGGTTGTGGCTTTGTTGCATATAATCCAACCTCAGTGTACGCTCCAATGCCATCAGTTATACCAGGAATGGCTCTAATGAATTAGGGGGGATAAATGAGAGACGCGTATACGGACGAAGATATACAGATGGTCAAGAGGATCATATTGGGTTATGTTCCCAGCTCAGTGGAGATGTTGGCTAAATATGATCTTAATAATGATGGCAAGATAAATGCTACTGATATTGCCTATATAAAACAAAAAATAAAGGAGAACGCTCAAAATAAAACTCGAGACCCGGAGTCCCCAAAACCTTACGCGGTCGGCACTAAAACCTTGTATACAAAAATAGGTACTACAACCTTCTACTGGCAATATGAGGCTGACGGCAAATGGCATCTATATTCACAGAGTATCTTTCAGCGCGCGGCAAAAAAAACAGGAACGATTTCGGATACTTACCCTCGTAGTAGTTATAGACAAATAAACTAACTTAGGAGCAACGTGATGGTTGATGATAATGATAAAAATCAAAACAGCGGGGATGGTATACTATTATTTTTTTTACTAATCGGTCTTTTAATCTTAGTAGTTAAAAACAAGAAGATAGTTCCCACAACGATCGGGGCGGTATCCGATACAGTAAATACCGATACGGAAAACTTAACTGATAACACGCCGGTAGATACAGTAAATACCGATACGGAAAACTTAACTGATAACACGTCGGCAGATACAGTTGGAGCCGGCACTACTACCCAACAGGTAATGGCCGCCCGTATAACAGATGCGTCCTGGCAAGCTCAAAAGGCACGCATAAATATGAACTTACTGAACGCCTATCTTAGAAGCCAGATAGAAAAAGGGGCAATAACTACAAACGCGTTAAGAGCGATAGCGAACTATCAGGCGGTTAAAGACGGCACTATGTCCGCGACAGATTTTGCTAACTCCGGAGGTATACAAGCAATACCGGAATCAATGAGAGAGGGTTTCGATGTCGCCGGCATAGCGTATCAGACATCACCAACAACAGTTAGAAACAGGGCACTGGTATACTATGCCGGATTAACCAACGCACACCGCGGGAGTATGACGGCTGAACAACGTACAGCCTGGGACTCGGCTAATCTTAAATACGCTCTGGAGGCATACTCCGCCGCAGCCGGCAGCGGTAACCAGGCGACCATAGCCGCTGCCCTTGCCGCCAACCCAACCGGTCAAGCATCGACTCCATCAGCATCTACCCCTCCAGTGACATCTAGCGGAGTAAAATCAGCGGCCAGCCAAGGCTATGCGACCTCTCCCAGTCAGCTGGTTGGGTTACATTCGGGTAGCTCCGGTTCTAAATTATCAACTCTAATATCCGCGTCATCCGGTCAAGCATCGACTCCATCAGCATCTACCCCTCCAGTGACATCTAGTGGAGTAAAATCAGCGGCCAGCCAAGGCTATGCGACCTCTCCCAGTCAGCTGGTTGGGTTACATTCGGGTAGCTCCGGTTCTACCACGTCATCCGGTCAAGTAAAGACTAATAAAAGCGTAGCGAAACTAAAGTCTAAATCCAAATCGTCATCGAAAGGATCATCCAAGAAGTAAGGATCGTGATGAATAATATCAAACCTCTAGGCGATATATTGAAGATGACCAAAGAGGAACAGCATCAGGAAATGCTGGGGATGATCTACGACATACATACGGAGATGACAGCATTATCCAATATTGTTAATAGCCTATCCGGAGGCAACGGCCAATCCCGCATCAGAAAAATTTCAATTATATCCGCGATAGGGGTTTTTGCCGGGTCGTCCATTATAGGCCTGATCATGGGAATTATTAACTGGTTGAGTGGATAACATGAGCAACGGTTACTGGCAGCAGGTAAGCACCGGTGGGGTCATGGATCTATCCCGTCTTTCCGATATCAACGATCAATTCAGCGAAGGCGATAACGGCAAGGCCGAATTCCACCTCAAGGCGTCGCTGCCGTCATCCGTGGTCAACTCTATCCAAAGTCAGCTGACTTCCCGTGGGGTGCAGCTCACCGGGTCAATCACGCAGCGGCCGGGCGGATCCACAATATTATCCGTCCCCTGGAAACAGGCGATGCCCCTGCTGCCGATCCTTGCCGGCATACTGATAGCCGCGGCGGTGGTTGTGGCCCTGCTGGTTGTTTGGTACGTATATAAATGGATATCCACGGCTGGAGATACGGCCGGCGGCGCGATATCGGCCGCCCTTGTGATTGGCGGTGTCATACTTTTGGTCATATTATTCAGGAAGCTTAGAAGGTAGGTATGTCATGGGTAAACCGATAGTTGGTAATTGGATAGCAGTAAATCCGACAATTCAGCCGGGCGGATCTCCGCAGATCAGGGTTGCTTTCACGCCGGCCGCAGATAATAAAAACCTGTGGTTCCGTTTCGACCTGCGCCAGAATCCGGGGAGCTGGATAGAAGGCACTTGGGTACAGGTTAATAAGACCGCCGGCACCGTGACGCTTACTTATACCCGCGGCGGCGTGCCCGGGATCCCGTCCGATTGGGGAGGTAATAAGCAGGTAAGCCTCGACGCGCAGCTGGTTTGGGGTGAGGGCGGCCGCGGCAGCGGCGCTCTGATAGGGCGCAAACTATCGCTATTTAGTATAGCGTCAACTACGCCTGCAGGCACAAAGCCTAATATAATCTCGGCGACGCCGGTTAACGGATCCATCCCGATCGGCGGACCGGCCCAGTTGAAAGTCACATATAACTCCGATGTCGATGGATATCTGCGCCTCGATCTAAAAAAACAGGCTGCTATTCTCTCTGCGGAAGGAAGCCCTATTATCGGATGGAATGAGGGTACATGGGAACATATCACGGCCGGGCAAAATAAAGAGGTAACACTTACGTTTACCAACGTGCCTACTAACTGGAGGCCGGACAGAGGAGTTAGGGCTTGTGCCGCTCAGGTAGTCTGGAGCTCTTCCGGATCAGGCCGCGGAGGATATGTCATAGGCCAGGAAAAGGTATTTAATATACTTGCTGCCGGGCAGGGTACAGTTGATACTCCGGCTGTTTTTACCACTACGCCAACACCAACCACTACATCAACGCCCACCCCGACACCCATAACGACTACCACGCCCACTGACACAACGCCAACTGACACAACAACGGCAATTGGCGGACTCACTAAGTGGCTAAAGGATAACTGGGTTATAGTAGCGTTGATCAGCGCAGTTGTGCTGCTGGTTGTACCGGGAAGATCATCGAAGAACAATTAACTATTGTGAATCCGGTATCACGTCCGGCGGGCCGGAATGATATATAATCTGCGTGCTCATATATATCTCCCATGGAGTGACAGGTCCGGAATCGTCCGGCGTATATTCCAGGTTTATTCCTAAGTTCAAATATATGGCCCATACCAGCTCGCTGCAATACCAGTATTCCGAGGTTAATGCTGAGCTTTTTTGCTGTAAGAAGTAATCATAAAGTTTGCCTACTTGAGCCAGGGCCAGATCAGCGGCCTGGGCGGCGGTGTAATCGCTGCAATCAACGCGCAGAACATAAATACCAGGTTTATTATCCCATTCCGCGATCGGAGTTTTAACAACTCCATCGGAAGTCGCTTCTATGACGTAATCGGTTCCGTAACAAATTCCTACATGGCCCAATGTCCAAGCGCCGGTCGGAGATAATACCAGATCGCCGCTGCGGATGTCATCTCTCCACGCCGGCGGCGCGGCGGTATGACACTTTCCATCGGTACTCCAGTAGTACGGATATCCATTCTGGCAGCATATGTCCGGATTATTAATGGCAGGAGAAGAGCCGGCACTGCATCTATAAGATTGCGTCGGCGTAGGTGTACTGTGGGTACCGGGCGCAACGGTATGACATAAACCGTCACTGACCCAATAGTATGGATACCCACTCAGACAGCATTTACTTGGGTTATTAACAGCTTGAGAAGAACCTGTTGGGCATACAGGGGTGGGTGTAGGGGCTGACCATGCCATGGCGTGGCACATCCCATCGCTTGGCCAATAGTATGGATATCCATTGGTGCAGCACATATCCGGATCATTAACGGCAAGAGAAAAACCGGCATCGCATTGCGTGATATCACAATCGCCGCCGTCCCAGCTGCAGGCAGCGTTATTGCAGGAGATATCACACTCGCCGTCGCCTATCCAAGAAGAGGGGCAGCTGGAGGAACAGTCTGTCGTGGAAGCGGCACAACGGCCGTTATCATAGTTGCAGGCTGCATTATTACAATCGTCTTGGCAAGTTTCATCCCAGGTCATTAAATATTGGCAGCCCGGCGCGCAATAATCGGTAGCAGCGGACCCGCCGCCGCAGCCCATGGGCGCCACCACCAGGCCGGCCGCCGCGGCCAGGGAGATCAGCAACCCCAAAACCCCAAACAGCTTCATGTCACACCTCTGAGTCATTAAATTATACCCTACCCGTCAATGGCTAGGGTCTCATTAAAAATCACTTTGATTAACGGGCAATCGGTTGAATCGCGCCTAGCAGCTCTTACCTGATCTTTTATCTCACACAAATTACGTATAGGGCATTCTTCGCAATATACATACATATCAGACATCTCGGTAAACTTAACCATGTTTCACTCCTCCAGGCCAAAATATTTCACCCTACCCGTCAATCCCCAGCTTTGACACGCTTAAAATTGGCAAAATTTGCCCCTATTCCTTGTTTCAGCACTTGGGAGTCCTGCCCACACCGTTAAACCCCATGTCCAAAACGCATCACCCCGCCTTGGGCGGAAATTACGCCGGCGCGGCAGGATTTTTAGCGGCCGCGGGATCCGCGGCGGTTTCGTCGTAATAAATGCAAACTGTCGATGTGGAAAACTTTATCCATACCACTGCCATATCGTCGTCAACCATCTCCATCCAAAAATCATAAAATGGTGTGATGCCATCGGATTTTGTAAACTGGAGTTTATTCAGGTCTTTGCAACGATCGCCAAGATAACAATCGTTTTTTGTTTTCTCTTGACCGCTGCCCTTGTGCAGAATAAACTTTTCGACCCGGCCGATCCCGCAGCTTATCAGGTAGCGTTGTTGGTAGCCCTCCAGACATTCCATTTTTACACCCTGATCAGGTTTCCCCGCGGCACCACAAGCGTCCGCCCGTCCTGCAGGCGCACCCCGGCGTTGACCGGGCCGCGGCCGGCCGCCGCGCAGATCACCACGCCGCGGGCCCGGTGCAGCTCAGCGAAATGCGGTATCTTCCGCAGGCCCGCGTTATACCGCAGCTCAATCTCCTGGCCTGGTTTTGGATGCCAGATCATAATTTAGTCCACCTTACCCACTACGTGATAGTGTGCCCTGTAATCTTTTACGCATACCAATAGATACACCCTTGAATCCGGATATATCTTACGATAGTTTTTATTTTCAAAAGCAAACCCCACAGTATGATCCTCCGTGCTCAGCGCGCAATTCTCGCATTCTGACTGGGGAACATCGCACGCGCGCCGGACTTTATTAGGCAGGAATGCGAACTCAAATAAGAACTGCCCCCCCCCCGATTTTTCCGCCGTCCCATTACTCACCTCCGTTGTCACAATATTCCTCGATCAAAACTTGCACCTCGTCCGCCTGATCCACCGTCAGCCCTTCGCCGGCGCGCTCAAAAGCATCTTCAACGCTCATGTTGTGGCCGCCGTAATTGATGGTGCAATCGCAGTAATTCGGCTCATGTTTAGTCTCACCCCATGTGTAAAAACCAATACATAAAACAATAACGGCAGCTACAACAATAACCACTTCTAATCTACTTAAATTCAAAACATCCTCCTGCTCTGAATGTTCGGCGATAGCCAAAGGCATTCGATATTAACTTTGTATCTATGGCCATTGCCGGCCTGTCCGATAGTAGATTTCTGCACCATTTGCCAGCCCTCGAGACCCCGCGCATAAAGGTTGTTCATAAAACTGCCGATGATCACCATCCCCTTGAGTGATTTCACGCACTCGATAAGCCGCGCGTGATCTTCATCCGTCATTTCCGCTTTATATGCCCGTCCGGCGCTGTTCTTCTCGCGCGTGCTGTGTGGGTAAGGTGGGTCAATGTAAAATAAAGTGTCTTCTCTATCTATCAATGGGATCAGCTCCAGCGCATCCCTATTGTCAATAACCACGCCGCGAAGGCGGTTAATAAACGTTTCGATCGCCGATGGATAATTTACCCAATCTCCGGAACAACTGCGCGCTGATTTAAAATTCGTGGCCCTGAATCCGGTAATACTGCCGCGTGTCGCGGAATCGCTGCTGTAGCCCATAAACGCCCGGATGATAGTCCGCCGCGCCTGTTCTACAACGTCATCGCACGGCTTATAAGACAGGGCGAATTCCTCCCGCGCATAAGGCGTCAGCTCCAGCAGGTTTCGAAGGCAGCCGGCCAGTATGGGGTTTTGCATCACGCGGAACACATTGACGATCTCCCCGTCCAGATCGTTGTAGATTTCGGCGTAGGAGCGCGGTTTACGCATTAGCACGCTGCCCCCCCCCTCCAAACGGTTCGCAGTATATGCGATGCTGCGGGAAATAGGAGATGATCCACGGCGCCAGCCGCCACTTGCCGCCGTGATAGCGAAGTACCGGCCTCGAGACCTTAGTTACCACGCGCCAGCCTCACTTCGTCCGGGTCCAGCTGGGCCTCAAATAATCCGAGCTGGCCGCGGTACGGTATCGGCTTGTCGTACATGACATGATTCGATAGATAAAAGCCGTATTTACTGTCCTCATGCCAGGGTGACAAACCGCCGCGCTGGCTAGGTTTGCGATAGCGACAATCAAAGATATTAACCTCGCCGATGATCGCGCCGAAGTCGAAGTCGTTCCAGTCTATTTTTGACCATTGCTCCGACGGTATGCGATCACGGCAAAAATCAACGATGCTCACCACACCCATATCCGTCCTCGACTTACTGGCGTGTATTAAGATACGCCCGCGATAGGTAGTAGCCCAGTCGCGGTTCTCGACGTCTTTGAACCCTATGGCGATTAGATACGCCCAAGGCTGTTTAATGCTGAGTACTTTCATCAGTTCACCCCTTCAACTCTAACCATCTTCCCATTAATCATCGTGCGCCTTATGCCGTATCGCTTATAATAATCGCCCTGGTCGGTCGGATGTGTCTTGTGAGTCCTTTTCGGCGCCGTCAATAACGCCTCGATATCCGGAGTGATCTTC
>Ga0209668_10000214_pt1 | contig 24698 bp, 22 predicted proteins | sample FrelakmetPLP11PL_FD_187150 | JGI IMG/M metagenome (GOLD analysis project Ga0209668, IMG submission 187150) | Freshwater lake sediment microbial communities from the University of Notre Dame, USA, for methane emissions studies - PLP11 PL (SPAdes)... | ecosystem: Environmental > Aquatic >...
AATTTCTATATCTAATAAAGTTAATTGTGGTGGTTCTAAATAACATATATATTTAGTTGGATTTTTATCATCTGGATTTATTGACCATACAAATGGTGCTCCCCATGAAATAATTTCATTCTTATTTATCATTCCTAATATTTCCCAAATACCTATTTTATATTCATGTAATGAATCAATATATTTAAGAAAAACGTTTGATAGACATCTAGTTTGTTCTGTTGTATTATGAGTTTTAAATGATTCAAACGCATTCTTCATACATTTACCTATTGAAGTATTTTTTGTTTTTGGGTCATTTATAAAATTAATTATTATTTCAATTAATTCTCTATAAACTTTATCTTGAACTAATCTAAAACTATCTACTTGTGTTATATATTCTTGATAAGCTTCTATATCTAAATCTTTTAACCATCTCTCATTTACAAAAGAATAAAAATCATTGTTTGGAGTTATATTAGAGGGACTTACGGCTTTTTTTAATTCTTTTACAATCTGTTTTTCTAAATTAAAACTGGTTGATGTTATATCAATATTGTTTTTTTTAAATAATTCATCAATTTTATCTTCAAAAGTTTTGTATGAAGATGGAACTTTTTTACAAATTATTTCTTTTTGTTTATCTGTTAATTCTGGTAATGTTTTTAATAAATTATCCAATTTTCTTTTCGATTTATTCCTTAGATTATTTATTTTTCTTAGTGTTTGATTCTTCATATAAATTATTATAAGATTATTATAATTTAAATATAATTATATAATATATATTAAATGCTTACAAATATATTGATTTTTTATCTATTAAGTATTGTTACAGCAAATATTTTACCATCAACTATTGAAGAAATTAAGGTAAATAGTTATTTAGGTCATTGGTTTCAAATTTATGGTGCTCCAACAAATTCTATCTTTCAAGGATATGGAACCTGTATAACTGCTGATTATGGATTATTAGATAATGGATATATTAGTGTTTTAAATTCTCAATTAAACAAAAATAATGAAATAGAAAAAATAAATGGATATGCTTATTATAAAAATATATCTGAACCTGGTAAATTATCTGTTCATCTTGACGGCGTTCCTATTGATTCTCCATATTGGATTGTTAAATTAGGTGAAATAGTTGATAATCAATATCAATATAGTATAATTACAACACCATCTGGTATATCATTATGGGTATTAACGCGTGATATAAATAAATTTAATGAACTATATGATAATGAAGTAAGAGAGTTTCTTGATAATTATAATTTTAAATATGTCAAAATTTCACAAACAAATTGTCAACCAAAAATTGAATATAAAAATAATATGCTTAGAACAAATTATCAATCTGAGTGTCAAGTTGCCAGTTATTTAAGAAAGTCTGGGTTTCCTGAATATTCTATTCCAACTATGGTTTGTACAAGTAAATACGAAAGTTCATATAATTGTGATGCTACAAATAAAAATACAGATGGTTCAACTGATTATGGATTAATGCAAATTAATAGTTATTATTGGTGCTCAGGAGATCCATTATCAAAATATAATAGTTGTGGAACTACATGTACAAGTTTATTTAATTGTCAAACAAATACAAATTGCGCATATATAGTTTGGAAACAACAAGGATATACAGCATGGTATGGATATAAAAATCATAAAACTGAATGTGATAATTATAAGATTAATTGTTAAATTCAAAAAAATAATATAATTCTTTAAGTAATTTACAATTATATATATGTAAAATACTTAGACATTTTGAACTTAAACAAATTTATCTTCTATTTTATTTAACAAATCATCATCATATACTAAATTTCCAGATGGTTTATATGACTTTATAGGTGTATATTCTTTTTTCTGTAATTTTCCTTTTTGAATTTGTTCATTTTGTTTTAATAAATAATCATTTGGATTACTTGAGACATCAGTAATTTTTTCAAAATTTCCATCTTCATCTTTTTCTTCAATTTTTTCACCATATTCATTTAGTTGAATTCCTGTTTTCTTTTTTATTTCAGTTCTTACATATGATGGTATCCAATGAAGCCATGATATAAATAATAAATTTGGATGAATATAACGAACATTAAAACCATTTGTTTTTAATTTATCCATTAAATAAGCTATACATGCGCCTTGATCATATTTTGGAACACCTAAAATTGTTTCTGGTACTAAATACCAACATGTTTGATTATCAATTTTTTGACGAGATGTTAATTTAATTCTTTTATGAACACTATTTAACATTTTATTAAATAAAGCTAACTTTGTTAAGTCATATTGTCTTTTTTTTTCATAAAGTTCATCTATATTTATCTTTTCTGAAAAATCTTCTATATTATCTAATGTAAATATATTTGACATTTTGTATTGTTAAGCGAAAAAAAAATACAAAATTAAATTAATAATCAGGGATAAATTTCAGTTATTATACGTTCTTTCTCTTCATTTGAATATTCATCAAAATTACCAATAATTCCACGTAATATTAATCTTGATATTTCTTTTGTGTTCATACCTTCTGTTCCTGTATAATCTCTTTTAATAATTGATTCAACAACATGTAAAATCGCTCTCTTAAATTTATACATTAAATAATCACATTCTTGCTCTGTTAAGTTATCATAACCAATTTCTTTTATTTGTTCATTATTTTTTAATTTTTCTTTAAAGTTTGAATATTTTGAATAAAAATATAATTTTTCACTTAGGATATCATCAATTGTTGGGGTTATAAATAATGAAATTGTTTCAAAATCATCTATATAAAATGGAAAGTATGCTAAATTATCAAAATATTTTCGTATATCTTCTTTTATTTCTCCAAAACCTATATCAGATAAAGCTTTATATAATTTATTATCATTATAAAGCAATTTTGTAATTTCTTTATTTTGATTTTTTGGATTTGATGGTAAACTAATGATTAAATTTATTTCTTCTGGAATAAACCATTTCACTAAGTAAGCTATATGCCCTGATAAGTTTTCCATTTTATCATGATTATATAGTGCCCCCTCTAATTTATTTGGAATTATTAAAATATCGGTATCTTCACTAAAATATTTTTTTACTCCAATTATATCTACTAAACTTAACTGTAATGCCCTTCCACCTTTAAATATAAATAAATAATCCTGTTTTGTATCATATAATTTATATAAAATAATTCCATATAATAAAGTTATGAAACAATTTAAAATATTCATATTTACTAATGTTTTTGCTGTTTCAGCATAATTTAAAACATATTTTGTTAAATAACCAGGAAACATTTTTTCTAATAAATCACATATTTTAAATCTTTTTTGTTGATCACTTGTATATCTATCTAACTCATAAATACCCATAAATTTCTCTCTAAGTGATATTAATTCACCTTCATCAAAAATTTTATTCCAAAATTCAGGAGCTTTATTTCTATCATATCCTATTTCATTATTTTCTGGTAATGGATAAGGTAATTGTAAAATAATTCTCTCTTTTTGTTGAGATTCAATATTTTCTTTTTGTTCTTGAACTTGTAATTTACTTGTATTATTTGTTCATTTGGAATTAATTCAGCTAATTTTATTTTTGTTGTTTCACTCAATCCATCTTCAATTATATGAAATGGATTTGATTTATCTAATAGTATCTTAACATTTGAAATATTTTGCTTTTTAATTTGATGTTCAAGTGGAGATTCTTTAAAACGACTACTTAAACTATTAAAATTACCTCCGTTTTTATAGTAAATATTTAATAATTTAATTATATCTTCATTAGAAAGAGTATTTGTTAAATTATCTAATATTACACTAACTGGAGAAACAAAGTCATATATTTTTACCGGTTTTTTTGCAAGTGAATATGTTTCCTTATCAATAGGTTTACCACTTTCAGTTACAGGTATTAATGTATTTATTTGTTGACTATTTTCAAATAGTTTTGATAAATCTTTAAGTGCTTGCTTTGTATTTTTTTTATTATTAATTTGAATTATATAATTATTTAATGTTCTTCTAAATAAATTTTTTTGTCTTTGTTCTTCTTTTAATTCAAGATTTGTTTCACCACCATATTTTTCCTTCCTTGTAATTCTATTATTTTTAAATGCTTTATAAACAGTCTTATGGGCTTGCTTATAAATTCGTCTTTTTGTTTTTTTATATTTATTTTTTTTTGTTTGTTGTTTTTTCATAATATATGAGTATAAAAATATATTTTAAAAATAGTATTTAAATAATAATAATACAATTTAATCAATGACAATAAAACATTTAGTTATATCTGGAGGTGGTCCAATTATGATTCAAATATTGTCAGCAATTCAAGAACTTGAAAATAAAGAATATATAGATATGAATAATATTGAAACAATATATGGTACGTCAGCTGGTGCTATAATAGGAATTATGCTTTCTCTTAAATTTGATTGGGAAACATTGAATGACTATATAATTAAAAGACCATGGCAAGATGTTTTTCCAATAAAAGTTAAAAATATATTAGATTCATATACCAAAAAAGGAATTTTTGATATAAAAACTGTTGAAAAATGCTTTAAACCATTATTTGACGCAAAAGATATACCACTTGACATAACATTAGAAGATTTTTATAATTTAACAAAAATTGAACTACATATGTTTGCTTTTGAAATTAATGAATATAAAATAGAAGATATATCATATAAAACATATCCTAAATTATCTCTATTAACAGCAGTTCAAATGACTTGTGCTATTCCAGTTTTAGTTACACCTGTTTGTATTGAAAATAAATGTTTCATGGATGGAGGAATAGCATGTAATTATCCATTAAATTATTGTATTGAATCAGGTAAATGTCCTGATGAAATACTTGGATTTAAAAATAAATATTCAGATAATAATACAATTGTAAATACTGAATCAAGTTTATTAGATTATATTTTAAATTTTTTATTTAAAGCTGTATTTAGTGTTAATATACATTATACACAACCAGTAATTAAAAATGAAGTTATTTGTGATGCGAGTTATCTAACATTAGATTTATTACGTTCTACTTTAAGTAGTATAGAAGTACGCAAAGATTTATTCGTAAAAGGTAAACAAGCTGCTTTAAATTTTCTAGAAATTTTACAAAACAGTATTTAAAAATTTAGTTAATGTTTCCCTTGATGGTTTAGCATCATAGTCTATTACCTGTCCATCTTTTAATAATTTTATAGTTGGATAACCTTCAATATCATATTGATTCATTAATTTTTCTACTTCTGCTGTTTCTTCTGTGCAATCTATCTCTGTAAATACAACTTTATATCCATTTATTGTTTTATTTTCATATTCTGTCTTTAAATCATTCCAAATTGGTTTGGCTGCTTTACAATGTGGACACCAATCAGCATAAAAGAAAATTAACTCAGCTCCTTTTCCATTTTCACCTTCAGAAACATTTTCTAAATTCGGTTGGTATGTTGATTTTGAAGATGGTTTTGTATAGTAATAATAAAAGAAAACCACTATTATAATAAATATTATTACAGCTCCAATAATTAATAATGTATTTGTATTTAAACTACTTCCAGCAGTCATTATTCGAGAGAATACACCAGTTGATTCATCATTAAAAGATGGTAATGAATTTGAATTTAAATTAACATATCTTGCCATTTATATATATATTTAAAAGAAATTAAGATTACCTTTAAACGAATACAATATAAAGATATATTAATAATAATTATATTATGTTATTTAGAACTGGAGAAGGAAAATTAGCTGAGATTAAAAAATATGATTATAAAAACGATAAATTATATTATGAAAAGATAATTCAAATTAAAAGTTTAACTCCTAAATTAGAAAAAACTTTTGATTACAAAAATTATAAGCATACCAATAAATAAAGTAAAAACATAACTACAAACTATATTTATAGTAAGTTGTGAAGTTACTTCTTTTGATAAATTTAATTGATTAGCATTTCTTAAATGATTTGTTTGTTGAATATTTAAAAATATTGTATAACAAAGAATTACTAATGTTATTAATTTCATAATAATTGATGTTAAGAAGAAATTACTTAGTGGACTGATTATAAATAATACAATTAAGAATATTGATAAAGCTGAGCAAGTACATACTCGTTTTGTTATATCTGTAAACGTAGTTAGATTAAAATGTTCGTTTGAACTCATATATATTTTAATATATATTTTTTTTATTAAAATATATATAATGACAAAAACAATAAAAAATAGAGGAACATCATCTAATAAAACAAGAAAAAATTTTGTTTACTCAAAAAAAGATTATAATAGTGGAGATGGTATGTTAACCAGTGTATGGGGGCCAGCAATGTGGCATTATCTTCATACAATGAGTTTTAATTATCCTATTCAACCAACTAATGAAAATAAAAAACATTATCGTGATTTTATATATAACTTAAGAAATGTATTACCATGTAAATATTGTAGAATTAATTTGAGTAATAATTTAAAGAAAAAACCATTATTAATGTGTCATATGCGAAATAGAGCTACGTTTTCTAGATATATTTATGAGTTACATGAATTAGTAAATAAAATGCTCGGTAAAAAATCTCATTTGTCATATTGTGATGTTAGAGAGAGATATGAACATTTTAGATCGAGATGTACTGATGAAAAACCTAAAATTTTTACATTTAAAAAGACAGTTACAAGAAGAAATAAAGAAAAAGGATGTACTGAACCATTATATGGTAAAAAATCAAAATGTATTATTAATATTGTTCCACAAGAGGATAAAAGTGCTACTTTTCAAATAGATAAAAAATGTATTAAATCAAGAGAATAATAAATTTAATTTATTAATGTTATAAATTAAATTTTAATAAATTATATATAAATATTATATAATGTCTATAGTACCTTTATTACAATTAACACCAATATGTCTTCAAAATACTAATAATATTATAAATACTCTTATTTTTATGTGTTTAGACCAAGGACATGATTTTAGAGATGAGGGTGGTCGAACAAATATAGGAGCAAATAAAGCTTGGGTAAATGCGGATATTGATAAACAAACATATTTAAATAAAATTAAAAAAGATGATTTTCAAACAAAATATGCTCCAAATGAAGAAGATATAAATATTTTAGGTGCAGAATTGATATTTGGTAAATATGAATTCATAAAAGGTTTACTTAATACTACTTTTATCGGTGGAGATGGTGCTTTTGGAATTGCAGTGATTGAAGATAGTGATTATATAAGCATAACTAATGATATTGAGTCCAGTATTGTAAATGCGATTATTAAATCAATGGAAAATATAAAATTTGACTTATTAAAAACTAAAGATTATTATTATATAACTTCACAGAATGACATTGGTAAAAAAGGTAATGGAATTAATTTTACAGCAAGTATTGATGGAAAAGATATAAATATATTATTTCTTCCTTTCTATAAAAGAGCATTTAATAATGGAATGCATAAACTTTGGACTTTTAATACAAAAAAGCATATTTATGTTGTTAATTTAAATAAATTATTTATTAAAAAAGAAACTACACCTTATTTAAATTTTACTATAACAAATCAAGAATTTACTTGTAATAAATTAACTATATTAGATTTGATTGTTCCACAATATTATTTTAATTTTGGTTCATTTTTTGATAAAAACAAAGCAACTAAAAAATCATATTTTATTGAACAGTTCAATTCATCTATTCAAAATACAGAAGATAAACTAAAACTGGATGCTAAATTACCAATTGTACTTGATAAATTATCGACAGATTATAGAAATATTGTTTTCAATTTGTTCTCCAAATCATTATTTAATGGTGAATTTATTGATAAAATGATAGAAGAAGAAACAGTTACAATTACGAATGATACAAATGAAATAATTAAATATAATATAAATAGTGATGGAATTGGCTATTTTCAACTTAATACGGATATAGAATTATATAAATGCGTTCCTAGAGGTGTTAAATATTGGTTTGAAAATTGTCAGAATAAAGCTTTTAAATATTTTTTAAAATTACTTTATGAAAACCAAAAACCATTTATTCATCCAGGATATTTTATAAATAATAATATTGGAAATATCGAAGATGCCAAAACAGAAATTTTAGATACACTCTTAAATGATGACAATTATGCTTTAAATAAATACACAAATATAAAAAATTTAACTGAAACTTATACTGAAGATGATGAAGAATTTATATTAAAACAATATGGTATTATTACTGATACAAGTATAGGAAATAGTAATTTTGATTCTACATCAGATATTTTAATTAATTCTTTAAATAATTTTGATGACAATAAAACTTGTGATATAACACAAGAAACAATTATTCCAAAAATAAAAAAAGAGTCTTTGGAATCTGGTAGAACTACAGTTGAATCAATAACTGATAGTTCTCCTATTTCATTAGGAGGATCAGGTGAATTAGACTTTTTAAATAATGATCCAGATATAGCAGATGATATAGAAGATATTAAAGATTCAATAGAATCAATTGAAAATACTGATAATTTTTCAGCTTCTTTAAAGGGAGACATAAAAAAAATTTATAAAGTCATTAAAAATAATGAAGTATTATTAGAACAGTTGGGTAAATATTTAGTTAATAAATTTCCTGATTCAGAAGATGAAATATTGGATACATTAAAAATAAAAGATACTTTCAAAAAAGTTTCAGAAGATAAAACTATAGGAGAAGAATCAGCAATTCCCATTACCAAAATAACAAGTGAAGTTCCCACTTCTCAACCATCAATTCAAAAAGAATTTGTAGGCTTTAATAATATTGAAAATGTTAATAAAATTTTTGATTTAAACTTACAAATAAATGATATTAAGGATAATAAGTTTATTAAGATAAATTCAAAAACTGGTAACACAAATATAAATGAATATATGAATGAATATTCAAATAATTTACAACAATATTATGACTTTATATCAGAAAATAAAAATATAGACATTAAAAATAATTATTTTAATAATTGCTGGCAAACAACAGATTTTTATCAAGAACAAATTGGTGGTTCAGCATATTATCCATATAAATTTACAGTTGCTTCTGGACAACTTGATAGTTCAGGATTAGGAGGTCAAAGTTTGCCTCAATATCATCCACCTGAAATAGATATATATATGCCAATTTTTGAATTAAGTGGAGTAGGTGATTTAAAGGGTATAATAGTAAGAATGGTTGTTGTTAAAGAAATACTTAATAATGCTATAAATTCTAAAAGTCAAGTTATTATTTTTTGTCATTTTGTTTATGTTGATTTTGAAAGAACAAAAATTATGCCACCATCAAGTATAAGTGAATATCCAAAAAAGATGAAAGAATTATTAGATTATACTATAAATAATACCTTTTATATAAATAATGAAAAATGTATAAATTTAGATGAATTAAATCAAAAAAGTGATATAAATAGTGATGAAAATATAGATTTTATATTAAAGTTTATAGATGATAATGGTTTGGCTGTAAAAAGAAATTGGTATAAATATTATACGTATACTCAGGGACCCACTGTATTTGAGTCAATTGTTGTTCCAACAGATGGTAATACTTTAAATTGGATTAGAACAAAGACAGCAGAGAGTGGATATGTTGCTAGAGGAATTGAAAGGGTCGCCGAATATATAATTAAGACCAGTAAGAAACTAAGAAATATATTTGGTGTAACTGAAGATTTGAATGAAGAAGAATTTGATACAAATCCTGGAATAGTTTTTTTTGTAAAACTATTTTTAATAAGAAATAAATATACTGGTGATAAGAGCAGAGCAACTGATACTTTATTTTTAAATCAAACAAAATATATAGAGGGTATTCAAGTATCAAACGATGAAAACACACTTTATAATGCTAATATGTTTGGTCAAAACACAATTTGGTCTACTACTACAAAAACTGTATTCAATATGGCTCCATATTACACAAAAAATAATAAAATACCAATTACAAGTGGATTTAATATTAATGAATTATGTCTTGGTTTAAAAGATAATCCCTATATTACAGTAGAAAAAGATTTAACAGAGCTAGCAAAACCAAGTGTAACTAATGAAGAAACTCTAATTAAAGATGATATTAGAGAAGAAATATTAAATAAATTAGATCAATCTTTTATTTATAAGTATAATAATTGTTCAAAAGGTAAACAACCTTTAATAAGCACCAGAACTTCGCTTGTAGAAATATTAGTACCAGGTATTTATGATAATTTAAATTTAAAACAAAATCTTGAACAATTTTCAAATTTTAATGATAATTTTAATGAAGAATTACAAAAAATTATATCTATTGTAAATGATAATATAAATAATGAAGATTCATTTAAAAGGGGTAATATATATTTATGGAATCCAATTACAAGTTTTATAAAAACTCCATATTTAGATAATGATAGTATTGTAACTACAACTGAAAAAGTTATAAATAATTTAAAAGATATTCAAACTAATTATGATATTTTTTTAACAACATTTAAAAATGTTTTAGACCAAATTATAAAATGTAAAGATATAAACATAAATAATTTATATAACTTACTTTTTTATATAAGTAAAAATTTTCCTTGGTGGATGAATTTAAATATTAAATATTATATTAATCTTGTTTTACAAAAATATTGTTCTATGGCGATAGAATTTATCTCAAAATTAAATGAAAAATTACTTTCAATTGATTCAAAAAATAAAAACAATTTGTATAAATTTATAGAGGCAAGATTTAATGAGCTTAATAATTTATTAAATAATAAAGAATTTAATAGTTTTATTTCTAAATATTTCCCTAATAATTGCTTAAATGATATAAAGTTTGACAAAAAAAATTTTACAATAGAAATTCCTAAACAAACTTTATCACAAGATATAATTCAACCTTTAAAAGAAGTTGATAGTAATGCTACACCAGAAGAAATATCAATAAATGACGCAAAATTTACTGATGCTACAATTAAATTTATAAATTTAATAAAAAATAAAAAATATGAAGATAAATTTAATCAATTAATTAGTGATAATGATGATTATATTAAAGAATTAACTTCAAAAATTTTTACAACACAAGATATTGAAAGAATTAAAAGAGAAAAAGAAAATTTAATTGGATTTATAACTAGAGGTCCAATAAAGATAGGTGAAACTGTTGGAGGTGAAAAGAGAGCATATGATTTTGATGAAGAATTACAACCAATTCAAAAACGATCTCGTCAAGATTTTAATAGTAAAATTCAACCCAAAATTATAAAAGAGAGTACAGAAGTTGCTTCAAAAAATATAAATAAAGATGATCTTACTAATTTTTATAATAATAGTTATAAATGTAATGTTGGTAATTATTTAAAAAAATTTATATATATTATTGAAAATATTAATAAAAGTTATAGAGATTTGTCTATAAATGTATCAGATAATGTTAAATATATTTTTATAAAAATTTTACTACTTGATATAGAATCAATTAATTCAACTTATGTTCCAGTAATTAATAATGATAAAATTATTAATGATTTAAAAATGATTGATGGCTCTTATACTGTTGAAAAGATGAATAAAATTTTAAATATATATTCAGAACAATTAAATATATTTTCACTAATTGATACAGTTATAAATACAGATTATGATACAACTGAAATGAAAGAATTATTTGCTTCAATAATTAATGATAATATAAAAGAATATACTTATAAACAATTAAATTTTCCTTTTACAAAATTAGATTTAATCAATAAAGCTTTGACTGAAGAATTATCTATACCATCTATTTTAGAAGAAACATCAAATGATACTTTAGATAAACAAGTTAAAAAACGTTTTAGAGAGGATGATCACGAACAATTAGGTAAAAGAACTAAAAATATAGATAATAATATTCCTAGTGAACCATGGATGATTAATAGTAAAAAAGATACATCTATTCCGGTTTATGGAGGATTATCACTTAAAAATAAACGTAACTTAAAAATAAATTATACAAAAAATAATAAAATTAAAAATAATAAACAAACAATTAAATTTAAAAATATAAAAGTAAAAAGAAATACAAGAAGACATTAATGTAATTTTATTTTAAATTATTTAATAATTTTAAATTAAATAATTTAATTACATACCAAATTGAGAGAAATCATTTAAAATAGGAGCTGGTAAGTATTCATTATTTATAGCATTATAGTTTGGAACTTTTTTACATTCAAAAGCAGGTTCTGGGCATCTAGCACATGCAGGACATGGTGGACATGGTTCTTGTCTAGGGCAAGCAGCAGATGATGGACAAGCTGGACAAACAGGTGGAACCACTTGTGATTTTAATATATATAGATCTTCTTGTCCTGGCGGGATTTGATTTTTTGGTATTCCAGCAGGTAATGTATTATAATAATCAGTATTAGATGTAGATCCAACTACTGTATTTCCAGCTGGTCCTTGAGCATAATATGCTGTGTTTCCATAAGGTCCAGTTACAGAACCAGCACTTGCACCTCCAGTAGGTCCATAATATTGATTTGATGATGAAGTTCCAGCTACTGTATTTCCAGCTGGTCCTTGAGCATAATATGCTGTGTTTCCATAAGGTCCAGTTACTGAGCCAGCACTTCCTCCATAAGCGCCATCATATGTTTGTACTGTATAACCAGTGCTTCCATAATATTGGGTTGATGTATCAGTATAATTAGATGGAGACCCTGAGATATTATAATAATATGTACCTGCTGATGTTGATACTTTGATAGCTTGTTGACCATTATTAGTATTAATTACAGTTGCGGTAGAACCATTAGGACCATAAAATTTTGTTGCTGTTGCATTATATCCATAATAGTTTGTATAACTTTCAACAGTTGTTGAAGATGTTGAACTAGGTGATGAAGTACTTGAAGAATTATTATTTTTTTGATTAAATGTTACAGGAGAAGAAGTACCTGGTAAAGTTATCTGTAACGATTGTGTACCATCACTATTTGTCATTACAGTAGCAGAAGTACCATTTGGTCCATAATATGTAGAACCACTTGATAATTGTGTTGAACTTCCAGTATAATGATTATAATTATCAAATCTTGTTGGTGAACCTGTTGAAGTTCCGCTTGTTGTTACTGTTGCTTTATTTAGATTACGATTAACGTTTGTATTAGCAGTAAATGTGCCTGAAAAACTTCCTGAAAATCCTTCTTTGTCACAATTACCTCCTAAAAAAGAACATAATAAAAGACCCAACAATAAAATTAGGAATAGAAATAATGCTTCAGTATTCATTGTATAATTTATATAGTGAAAAAAGTTTGAATTATATGGATATATTATAAAAAATTGAATTCATTTAAAGTATTATATTATATATTATAATATTAATAATGAAGACTGATTATGTTCAAGCTGAAATTATAAATGATTCTTCTTCTGAAGAAGAATATATTTTAACAAAAAAACCAAAAAAGTTAAAGATAACCAAGCCAAAAATTCAACATGAAATTTTGAAAAGATGTTTAAATGATGATGAAAAAATTATAGAAATTGGAGTTGATGAAGCAGGAAGAGGTCCATTATTTGGAAGGGTATATACAGCAGCAGTTATTTTACCTAAAGATGATAGTTTTGATTATTCCAAAGTAAAAGATAGTAAAAAATTTCATTCAAAAAAAAAGATTGAAGAAGCAGCTGAATATGTAAAAGAAAATGCTTTAGCATGGAGTGTAACTTACGCAGATGAAAAAAAAATTGATGAAGTAAATATTTTGCAAGCTACACAATTATCAATGCATAATTCTATTGGAGATGTATGTAAATTATACAATAAATTATCTAGAGTTAATAGTCCAATAAGGATTGAAAAAATAGATTATAATTTTAATTTATTAATTGATGGTAATTATTTTAATCCCATTACAACATTTAATAAAGAAACAAACAAAATTGAAACTATACCATATACAACTGTTGAAGGTGGTGATAATAAATTTGCTTCTATAGCAGCAGCTTCTATACTTGCAAAAGTTGAGAGAGATAAATATATAGATAAATTATGTCAAGAAAATCCTGAATTGATAGAATATTATGGTATAGATTCAAATAAAGGTTATGGTGCCAAAAGACATCTTGATGGAATAAAAGAACATGGTATTACAATTTGGCATAGACGTACTTTTGCCCCATGTAAAAATTATATATAAATTATTAAAATTGAATTTATTATAATAATTAAAATAATAAAAAATTGAATTTTTTTATTCATAATAGTAAATAAATACTTAAATATAATATATCAAATTTATGACAATACAATGTTAATTTTAGTTTTTGATACTGAGACAACTGGTTTACCAAAAACAAAAATAATTAGTCCAGATACTCTAAATGAGTGGCCAATAATAGTTCAATTTAGTTATATAATATTTGATACTAATTTGAATGATATTGTTAAATCAAAAGATCATATTATAAAAATTCCTGAAAGTATTTTAATAAGTGAAGAATCATCAAAAATACATGGTATAACAAATGAGATATCTACTAAAAAGGGTGTATTATTAACAGAAGTTTTAATTGAATTCTTTAATCATTTAAGATTAGTAGATTATATTGTTGGTCATAATATAAATTTTGATATAAATATGTTGAAGATAGAATTACTAAGAAATATATATAATAATTCATTTCAACCACAAGAAATAAAACATTATAAATATGAATTACACTACATATCTAATTATAAAAATATTTATTGTACTCTGCAGGAATCAATAAAAATATGTAATATAAAAGCTATTGATAAATTTGGAAAAGAATATTTAAAATACCCAAAACTTATTGAATTACATGAGAAGTTATTTAATAGTTCACCAAATAATCTACATAATTCGTTTAATGATATATTAGTAACATTAAGATGTTTTATAAAGTTAAAATATAACTATGATTTAAATGAAACTTGTATTTCATTTCAAAAAATAGCCATTAAATTAAATTTAATTTAAATTGAATTATTATTTATACAAATGAATATAATTAATAATTTTTATTTTATAGATTAAGCAGAACACATTTCACAAATTTCATCCTTTTCTTCAGTATCATGTTTTTGTTCAGGTTCAATTGTAAATTGCTGTGCTTGATGTTTAGCCTTTCTTCTTAAATAATAAATTCCAGTTTTCAATCCTTTTTTCCATGAGTAAAAGTGCATCGAAGTTAAAGTATTATATGTTGGATCTTCAACCCATAAATTTAAGCTTTGGCTTTGGCAAATAAATGCTCCTCTATCGGCAGCCATATCAATAATATGTCTCATAGGAATTTCCCAAACAATTTTATATTTGTTTCTAACATGTTCTGGTAAGATAGTTAATTGTTGAATAGAACCTTTATTCGCAATAATATTATTTTTTATTTGTTCATTCCAATAACCCAAATCAATAAGCTCTTTCATTAAATATTTATTTACGACAACAAATTCTCCAGCTAAAGTGCGACGACTATATAAATTACTAGTAAATGGTTCGAAACATTCATTAAAACCTAAAATTTGTGATGTTGATGCTGTTGGCATAGGTGCTACAAGTAATGAATTTCTAAGACCATGATTTTGTATTGATTCTTTTAGCATAGTCCAATTATAACGATCTGATGGTTCTACATTCCACATATCAAATTGGAGAATTCCTTGAGATGCTGGTGAATTTTCAAATGAACTATATGAACCAATATATGGGTTTTTAAGTGGTTCATCTTTATAATTATTATTTTTAAATATACCATCATAATCCCATTGATTTATCATATCCATTATATCTACATGTCTTAAAGGTATTTTAGTTATATTATTTTTTAATTCAATTGATATTTCATTACTTCTCTCTAAAGCACCATGATATATTGTTTCAAAAATTAACTTATTAACCTCTTTAGCTTCATCTGAATGAAATGGTAAATCAAGTAAAACAAATGTATCTGCTAATCCTTGTATTCCAATTCCAATTGGTCTATGTTTCATATTACTTCTCTTTGTTTTTTCAGTTGGATAGAAATTTATATCAATTACTTTGTTTAAATTATTAGTAACAACTTTAGTTACTTCATGAAGTTTATTATAATCAAAAGTTTTTGTTTCATGATTTACAAATGTTGGTAAAGCAATAGATGCTAAATTACAAACTGCTGTTTCTTTATCATCTGAGTATTCAATAATTTCACAACATAAATTAGATGACTTTATAGTACCAAGGTTTTTTTGATTTGATTTTAAGTTTGCAGCATCTTTATATAGTAAATATGGAGTTCCTGTCTCCATCTGTGCATCTAAAATTTTAAACCATAAATCACGTGCGTTTATTTCTTTTCGTGCCTTTCCAGATAACTCATAACTTTTATATAATTCGACAAATTTATCTCCATAAACATCAGGTAAACCTGGACATTCATGTGGACAAAATAATGACCATTTACCATTATCTCTTACTCGCTCCATAAATAAATCTGAAATCCATAAAGCATAAAAAAGATCACGAGCTTTCATTTCTTCATCACCATGATTCTTTTTTAATTCAAGAAAATCTTCTATATCAGGATGCCATGGTTCCAAATAAATAGCAAAAGAACCATTACGTTTTCCAGATTGATTTACATATCTTGCTGTATTATTAAAAACTCGTAACATTGGAACTAAACCATCTGTTTTTCCATTGGTACCTCTAATATGTGAATTCTTTGCTCTTATATTATGAATATGTAATCCTATTCCACCTGAGTATTTTGATATAAGAGCACAATCTTTAAGTGTATTATATATACCTTCAATACTATCATCTTCCATTCCAATTAAATAACAACTTGACAATTGTGAACGAGGTGTTCCAGCATTAAATAATGTCGGTGTAGCATGTGTAAAATATTTAAGTGACATTAAATCGTATGTTTCTTTTACAAGCCGTAAACATTCATTTTGATCTGGAATTTCAATATCTCCATGAATCCCTATTGCTACTCTCATCCACATATGCTGAGGTCTTTCAATAATTTTATTTCCAATTTTAAAAAGATAAGCTCTATCAAGTGTTTTAAAACCAAAATAATCAATTAAATAATCTCTATTATAATCTATCATATTATCTATCTGATTACTATGTAAATTTACAAAATTCCATAATTTATCAGATACTAAAGGATAATTGTTATTGTGAACATCTTTAAACTCATGAAGTTTTTTCATTATAGAAGAAAATGATTCTTCTGTGTTTTTTTGATGATTTGAAACTACAATACGTCCAGCAAGAGTTGCGTAATCTGGATGATTTGTTGACATAACTGCACATTGTTCTGCTGCCAATTCATCTATTTTAGTTGTTGGAATTTTGTCATATAATTGGTCAATGACTTTCATTGCCAAAGACTGATAGTTAATATGAATATTTACTTCTTGTCCCAATTTTCTAATTCTATTTAAAATCTTATCAAATGTTAAGTCTTCAAGCTCTCCATTTCTCTTAATTACACGCATTTCATTAGAGTTATCCATTATATATTTAATTTAATACAATATTTTTAAACCCATTTTATTTATATTAAAATTATTCATTTTATAAATAATTTAAAAAAAAATTTACATATAAAATTTTAAACACGTCTTGTATTTTTATGATTATTTTTTTTATTTATTTTATTTTTTTGTCTTGTTATATTTTTATTTGTTTTTTTAATATGTTTTTTGCTTTTTTTAAGTTTTTTATTTTTCTTCAAATTTTTATTTTTCTTAGTTTTTTTACCACCTTTACCTGATCTACTTAAATCTAATAAAGCTTGAGCTGCTTGAATTTCATCATTATCATCACGTTTATCCTCAGAAACTTCTAAACCTGATTGTATATTTTTCCCAACTATGCTGCTGGTAATGTCTGTTGTAGGTTGAATATATAATACTTTTTCTTTTTTAAGTAACCAGCCAAATGGAGTAACGATAACTTTAAAAACATAAACAATATTACCAAAAATAAATACCACAAATTTATATCCATTTGATACAAATGTTTTTATTAAACCAAGACCAGAAAGTTCTATCATAATTAGAAAAGCAATTAAACTTGTTCCTAAAACAATCCACCCACTTGGATTTGTTATTAATAACCAAAAAAATTCTTTAATAGCACCTAATGTTGGTTTAGTTATAATATCAATTAATCCTTTTGAAACCTCTGTTAAAACTTCTTCTGTACTTTGAAATCCAAACTTTGTACCATTTTTTGCCATTTCAACATAGCTTTCAGCCCACGTTTTAAAAGCATAAAATTGACTTGCAACATTTCTAGCACTTCTTTCAGCAACCATTTGATTAATAATCGCACTAGCATTTGCGTTAATATTTATTATTTCCTGTCTATCTATTGCTAACTCAAGTTGTCCTTCAATAATTTCTTTATTTTTTTCCAAATCTTTTTTTTGAAGTGGAAATTGCATTTGTAGATAAGTTAGTAATTTATTTAGTTCAATTAACTCTGAGTCAAAATATAATTTGATTTGTTCAGGAGTATCCTTTGAAGGATAAACTTGTAAATTAATCATTTTAGAGTCAGCACTAAAATTTATTATTTCAGCTAATTTTATTATTATTGCTTTTAATATATTTAATCTTTGTTTTGTACTTACAATTAATTGTAATAATATTTCATTTGATTGTTGTGTTGTTGATAATTTTGTAATTTCTAATTCTAAATTTTTCTCCAAAACATTAATTAAATTTTCCATCCACGAGTAATCAATTTTTGAACCAATAATTTTTAAAGTTTTTTCATTCTGGTCAAAATTTAATTGTAAATTATATCCATATGAACAATAAAGTTTAGAATATTTTCTTAAATTTGATTCAAGGTTAATTTTTTCTTGTGCCGTTAATTTATGCTGTTGCTCTGTTTTTGCTACTTCCATTATTTGTTTTTGGGTTTTTGATGTTGATGAAATTAAGTCAGTAACCGACTCACCAAAAGATACTAAATAACTTGCCATATTTACTGCTGCTAATGTTGGATTAGTAACATATGTTGCCGCACTTGCTACAGCTGCCATAGCAGATACTCCTGCTTTTTCCATAGCATTTTGTTTTTCTTCTTCAACTATTTTTTCTATTTGATTTATTTTTTCATTTGTTTGTTCAATTGAATCTAAATCTTGAATATTTGAAAATAAACCCTTATCATAAATAGTATCAATTAATTCAAAACAACATTTTGATGCTTCTTGAGTAAATATATTACTTTTTTTATTAAATTCAACAACTATATCATTAAATACTTTTATTCCATTTTCAGGGGTTGAAAAAAGAGACATTAATTGACCAATTATTGTTTTTAATGATTGTTGTGCGTTATTATCATAAGTTATTAATGTTTTTGATATATCAAATTCCTCTGATTGTGGTGATGTGTTTTTTATCTGTTTTATAGTTGTTTTAAATTCATCATCTTGAATACTTATTAATGCTGTATTATAAGGTTGATATGGATTATTTGTGTTTGTAATTAATTGTAATGTTGATAAAATTTGTTCATTACTGCTAGTTATTGGTATAAATATTGACATTAATAAAAATAATTTTATAAACAAAACTAATATTTTGTCACTTAATTCACCTCCATATTGTGAAGTTTTAAAAGATTCAATTGTATTTATAAATTTTTCTATACTATCAATATTTAAATCTTCTGGTATATTATCTATTAATTCATATAAAATATCACTTGAATAAGAAACAATTGAAAATGTTTGTAAACAATAACTTTCTAATACTTTTTGTATATTTAGAAGTTCCAAATTGAAACTTTGAATATTTGTGGCTTGTTCAAGAGTTAATCCAAATTCTTCATAAACTCTTTTTGTATTTGTTTCATCTGTAAATGACATATAATCAATCATTGGAATAGAATAAATCTTTGATAACATGAAAATTAAAAGTTCTTTACTAACTATAAGATTATTAAAATAACCCCAAGTTAAATCTAAATCACTATTATCTAGATTGGAGAATCCTGTTAATTTGTTCGATATATTTGATAAATCTATATTACTCATATAATTAATCTAGATAAAATAAATAGTTAAAATATATTTAAAATATTTAATAGTATTTTAAATATAAATTATATAATTTATATATATGAATCAAATAATTTTTTTATTGATGTTAATTATATTAGCTATTATATTACCTTTATTTTTAAGAAATGTAGAGGGATTTTCAAATTATAAATTAGATCAAGCGATGGGTAATGTACCTGATTCTCAAATACAAGTTTTAGTTCAAGATACATATCCACCAATTGGTAAAAATCAATTATCAAATGAAACATCGAGTGATATGTGGTGGCATTATCCAACTTTTACTTTAGGGTCATATAAACAAATAACAAATAATATTAGATATCCAAATAATCCTGATATTGGTCGTTGCATGCCAGGGTCTATGTGTGGAGCATTATATCATGAAAAATTTTTAGCATCAAATTATGTTACTCCTTTACCTCCAGTAAATCCTGAATGTGGAACAAGAGTTGGTTATTTTACAACTGATGAACAATTAGTTGATAGTTTACCATATAGAACTGATATGCAGAATATTCTATATTAATTATCTTGTTTTTCATCATTTGTATCAACTTTAATTACTTTTAAGAAACATACTTCTTTATTATCAACATAAGATTTAGTAGGTTGTTCTTTTTTTACTTTTTTCATTGGTGCTCTATGTTCATAACCTGTAACTCTTTCATTTTCAATTATATTCCAAACTTTTTCTAATTGTCCTATATTATTTTTAAACCAATCTTTGTTTCTTAATACTAAAACACAACTTAGCTTCTCAAGTTTCCAATAAATAAATTTCATAAATATATAATTATAAGGTTCTGTTTCAAACTTATGAATAGTAGTTTCTTCCCATTTAGATACATCATCTGGTGTCCAAATATTTAATGGCATATATTCGTAATGCGGTTTTCCTTCTTTTGTATGAAAATATATGATTATTCCTTTGTATGAACCATCAACAGAAGTTATATAACTATTAAATTCAATACCATTAAAGTTTGATTTTGATGAATCATTTTTATAACTATTATAATCACTATATTCAGTAAATTTAGTCTCTAAAAAATCACATTCATCCAAGTCACAAACCTCCATTTGAAGTTGCATTTGAACCCAATATTCTTTCTTTGGAATTCCATTAATTTCACGATTTACAATATTTTTAATTTCTAACATACGACCATATCTTCCAGTATCTGATTCTATAATAATTCCATCTGGAGAAGCACCTATAAATTTATATATTGGATGTTGAATGCATCCAAAATCTTCTACTTTTGAATTATATAAATTTTCATAAAGCATAACAGATAGTGGTTCATATTTTTGACCCCAATGAAGAGTTGTATTAGTGTTTACCATTTTTAGATCATCATCATTATCAATATTAAAATCTTTTAATGGTTGGCATTTTTCATAAATAAGCTGGTTTATTGTATTTTGTGATTCAAATGCTTTCCATGCGTTACTAGCTGTAATTAAATTCCATCTAAATTTATACCATTCAGGTGTTCTTTGAACAGGTTGTGGTATTTCTCTCAATGCTTGGATTTTTTTTTCAATAATATTTATCTCTTCATGATTGATTTCTTGACTTTCTTTTTGTATTTCATCGTCATAATTATCTTTTAAAGAACGTTCAGGATAAAATGTAGTAATAAAAATATTAAATGCATCTTCTAATAGTTCATTCATATCATCTTCAATATAATCACTTTCTAAAATATGTTCTTCCATTTGAATATAAAATATTTCTTTAATTTCTTCAAGTAGAATTTCATGAAAATCTGGTTCAGAAATAGCACTTGGATTATCTTTCATATATTCTTCCATTAAATGAAGTGCTGTTTCAACTAATTCAATAGCAATTTCCTCAGTAAATATTGAAGGTTCATCTTCAAAAACTAATGTATCTAAAATATCTTGTAATGGTTCTAAGTCCCAAATATATGTTGTCATACTATATAGTTTGTTTAAATGTTTTTAATATATAATTAAATTGTTTAATAATATATTACTTCAATTCTCGGAATCTTCTTCAGAATCAGTATCAACTATTTTTGTGTCTTTCTTCCTAATAGTGCCTTGGGTTGTTTTTTTAGGAGCTAAAGATTTAAGTGTTGATATTCGTTTATCGATATTTTTAAGTGTAAAGTGTTTATTTGCTTTTATATAACAAAGAGCTGGTATTTGTTTAATTACTCCTAATTCTTTATCATAAATTACATCTTTAACTCGCTGTAATTTTTTTCTATCAAGACACTCATTCAAAAAACTAGTTAATGAATTTGTTTCATCCTCAGATAACTCATTTTCAATTTTATAAATATCAATAAAATCCTGAATTTTTTTTGTTTTAATTGTTTTATTTAATTTACACCATGGTTCATTTATGTTGTTATTTTTTTCATTTTCAAGAAATTTATCTAAATTAGATAAATTATTTGATGATTTAGTTTCTTGTATCTGTACTCCATTTAATAACATTGTTTTATATTTAATATTTTTTAATTCTTGACATTCATTAATTGTATTATTTGTTGAATCATTATCTGTATCTTCCATCTATATAGTTATATATAAAATTAAGTTTAACTTGATTTTTTAAAATATATATTTGTAGTTGTATATTTATATCAATTACATATTAAATATTATATTTTAATAATTATATGGATGAAATTAAAAAAATAAATGTAAATATACCAAATAAAAAGGTTACAAGAACATTAATAAGTGAACATAAGATAGAAAAGGATAAAAAACGAGTAGCAGCTGAAAATTGGACTTTTTCACAAGAAAATTATTTACATGAAAATCAAGTTTTGATAATAAAAAAAATAAAAGAAAATAATTATATACATATAGATGAAATTACAAAAATTGCTATTCAAGAAATAAATAAAAAGATATATGGTTATAAACAACAAGATATTATAAAAAAACTCTTAGACGAAACACAATTTATAAATTTAAATTCAATAATAGATAAAATGAATGAATGTGAATTGAAATGTTATTACTGTAATGATAAAATGAATGTTCTTTATGATATATCGAGAGAAATGAAACAATGGTCTGTAGATAGAATTGATAATGATAAAGGACATAATTTAAACAATTATTTTTTAGCTTGTTTAGAATGTAATTTAAAAAGAAGAAGAAGAAATGATGAAAAATTTTTATTTACAAAACAATTAAAATTAATTAAAAAAGATGGTTTAGTTGAAAATTGATAATAGTTTAATTAAATAATTAATAATATATAATAATTATATTATTAAATATGCAGAGTAAAAATGAATTGAATTGGAAATGGACAGATGGTAAACCATATGAAAGATCAAGACGTATGAAACACCAAATTGAAATGGAAAATGAGAGTTTTAAAAAAGAAATGGAATCATCAGCTTATACATCATCATTAAATCATGATGAAAATACTTGGGAGATTTTAAATCAATCATTATCTGGTTCAGGTTTTAAAGTCTCAAATAAGAGAGAAGAACTAGGAAATAAATTAGCTAATCGTGAATTAATACAACAAATAGGATATAATCCATTTTTAGGAGAAACAAATTATGTTAATGATATATCAATAAGAGATCAATTTTTAAAACCAATGAATACAACTCATGATGAAACAAAAGCACCATTTTCATAAGACTAATTATAAAAATAAAATATGTACTGATTAAGCTAATGATTTAGAACACATAGAGTATAATAATCTATTAACAAAATAAGCAATAAAAGCATTAAATAACATTATAACACCAGTTGTAACAACTCTTAAATTTATTTTACCAGAATTTATTAATAAATAAATAACCTCAGAACCTAATAAAAAAATAAATGCTATAAAAAATGCAATTGATATGAGAAAAAAATATATACAAGCACTTTTATCTAAAGGACCAAATAAATTAGTTAGTAAATCACTCATTATATATTATATAAAGTTTTTAAATTTTAAAGTTTATTTTTAAATATTTTTGTTTAAAACAACTTAAATAATTTTTAAAGAATTTAACATAATGACTGCGATAGCAAATTATACTACACAAAATGAATTATTATTAAATAATTTATTAGAATTTTATAAGGATGAAAATGTTTTGGCAAGGATGTTAAAAATTATAACAGGTGAAGATAATATATCTCTAAGAATTGTTGATTGGTTTGTAACTAATTACGCAAAAAAAAATTATACATTGTATAATATGGTAAATCTAAATGGTGAAAATATTAGATTTAAGGTTTATTTTGATTATAAATTAAAATTAAAAGCTTACAGTAAGAAAAGATTTGACCCTTTTTGTAGATGGGAACGAATTAGTATTCCATATAAAAATGGAACATTTATTGAAACCACTATTGGTCAACTTAATTTCTTTAAATGGGCTATTGAAAATAAAATAATCGATTTCATTGAGGAAAATTATGATATGATTGAAAAAGATATGAATAATCGTAACAGTACATCAAAAAGAAAAGAAACTATTACGGATAATTCCAAGACACGAAAAAAGAGAGAAGAATTATCAATTTCAGCAACAAAAAGCATCAAGAAAGAAGATGTTGAAATTGTTGTCAAGTTTCATTAATTA